>ENA-OUQF01000632-OUQF01000632.1-human-gut-metagenome-genome-assembly--contig:-NODE-632-length-25318-cov-5.088905_pt1 | contig 25318 bp, 23 predicted proteins | sample MGYA00237947_ERZ548826 | MGnify/ENA primary metagenome ERZ548826 (study PRJEB26490, sample SAMN05194701) | human gut metagenome | biome: terrestrial biome; feature: human-associated habitat; material... | reverse complement strand
TGACGGACATTGAAGAGCTCAGCGGCCACGGCATCACCGCCACGGTCGACGGGCATGCAGTCGCCGCGGGCAACAGCAAGCTCATGAAAAAGCTGGGCATCGAATACCATGACTGCCACAGCACCGGCACGATCATCCACATGGCCGTCGACGGGCAGTATGCGGGCCACATCGTCATTTCCGACATCGTCAAGCCGCACTCGAAAGAGGCGCTTGAACAGCTGAAGCGTGCAGGCGTCCAGAAGACCGTCATGCTGACGGGCGACGCGAAGCGCGTGGCCGACAGCGTGGCCGCCGGGCTCGGCGTCGACGAGGTACGCAGCGAGCTTCTGCCGGGCGACAAGGTCGCGGAGGTCGAGAAGCTGCTGGCCGCGAAGGGCAAGAACGAAATGCTGGCCTTCGTCGGCGACGGCATCAACGACGCGCCCGTCCTCACGCGGGCAGACATCGGCATCGCCATGGGCGCGATGGGCTCCGACGCCGCCATCGAGGCCGCCGACATCGTCCTCATGGACGACGATCCGCTGCAAATCGCCAAGGCGATCAAAATTTCTCGCAAGTGCATCGGCATCGTCCGGCAGAACATTGTGTTCTCGCTGGTCGTGAAATTCGGCTGCCTCGCGCTTGTCGCGTTCGGCGCAGCAAACATGTGGGCTGCCATCTTTGCCGACGTTGGCGTGATGGTTCTGGCCGTTCTGAACGCGATTCGCGCACTGAACTATAAAAACTGAGACGCAAGCTCTGCACAGCACAGGAGCAAACTCCAGTGCCTGTTGCGGCCAAAGCGGCGGGTCCGGTCTGTCCGGGCCGCCGCTTGCGTGCTTTATGCGATTTTCCTGCATGCGCTCACTGCCGCCGCAGCGCCTGCATGCACTGCAGGACGCGCCCGGCAAGCAGGCGCTGCGCGCCGCGGTTCAGATGGATGCCGTCGATGGTCAGCTCCTGCGGCGCATACGCCCGGTACAGAGGCTCCATGTCGTTGAAGACCGCGCCCGTCTCGGCGGCAATGCGGCGCAGGGCCGCGTTGAATGCGAGGCGGTCGTCCTCGCGGTAAAGGATCCGGTGCGCCGGGAAATCGTGCGCGATCGCCGCCGCGTCCACCGGCGGGATGGAGCTGATAATCACGCGGCTGCCGCCCGCCTGCAGCGCCGAAACGAGAAACCGGACGTTTTTCTCATATTCCGGCAGGCCGGTGTGCAGCACGTTCGGCACGTCCAGCGTCCGGCGGCAGTCATTCGTGCCGATCATGATATGCGCCAGCTGCGCGTGCGCGCGGGCAATATCCGGATACATGGCTGCGAGCAGGTCGCCCGATTTCTGTCCGGAGACGGAAAAGTCATGAAACACCGCCGGATACCCGCGCAGCACCTCGCGCAGAATATGCCAGAAGCTCAGACGCCAGCTGCTGATCGAATCGCCGAGGATGCTGATCCCGCACGGCTCGCGCCAGAGCGCCGCATCGAGCGGCTGCTCTGCCAAAACCGCAGCCGCGTCCTCCCGGTTCTGCCGGAGCAGCTCCGCGTCCTGCGCGCAGAGCGCGTCTGCGGGCAGCCGGTAGACGGCCGCCATGACGCCGGGCTCCGGCTGCCTGCCATTCCAGAAGCCGAGCGATTTGTGCCCCTGAAAGTCGTAGCTGCCAAGCTGCGCCGCCATTTCTTCCCTTGTCGTATCCATATGCCGCAATGCCCTTTCCGACCGGCGCACGCCGGTTTTTTGTTCAGTAAAGCACACCCGCGCCGCGTTTGCAATATTCCTTTTTTAATCTGCCGTCCGATTCCGAATACAATGTTTTCGATTTTGTCAATTTACGATTCCGCAGATTTCCCTTATAATAATGTCAATCGACAGGGGGATCACATATGTACGGAAAAAGCCTATCAGCTCTGCGGCGTCTGGCCGCATACGCGCTTCCGGCGCTGCTTGTATTGATTATATTCTTTTTCAGCATCACGCATGTGCACCGCACCATGCGGCAGGAGGCAGCGCGCCGCAGCCAGGATACCGCAGCCTTTCTGACAGACTATCTGGAAAGTCAGCTTATCAATACGGAATCCGCAGCCAGCGCCTACCTGAGCAGCCGTCTGCCGATCCAGCTGAGCGGCCTTCCGGAGGAGCATGCCGCGGACGACGATGTGCGGCACAGCGCCTACGCGCTGTCGGCGGATATCATGACCTTCTGCAACCGGAACAATCTGGCAAAGGATCTTCTGTTCTACTTTCCGAAGCTCAACCGGATCGTCGGAAAAAACGGCTATCTGACGCCGTATCAATATTATAAGAGCCTGTATCCGCAGGACACAGGCAATGCTGCCGGGTATCTGGACTGGATGGAGCAGACACTCGGCCGCACGGGCGTTCAGTTTCTGACATACTGCGACGCGGCGACCGGGACGGTCTCCGCCTATCATTTTCAGAGCATCCCGGTCAACGCCGCAGCGGCGGACTGCGACCGCGTGCTGCTTCTGATGATCGACGAGCAGGCGGTACAGACGGCCGTTATGGAGCTTGCCAGATCGATGGATCTGCACTCGCTCGAGCTTCTGACGGACAGCGGCCTGCCCTACTGCGTCTGGCAGCGCGGCGCGGACGAAACGCAGGGCGCCGCAATCCGCGCCTCGACGGAGTCGACCGTGTGGCGGATGCGCGTGGAGATCAGCCAGACACTCAGCAGCGCCTATGGCGCGGTCTATACGCTTGAACGGACGCTGCTGATCTGTCTGCTCGCGTCGGCGGCGCTCGCACTGCTGGTGAGCGCGTACTTTTTCATCCGCAATTCGCGCAGTCTTCAGAAAATCCGTTCCATCCTTCCGGCGGAGGATGCGCCGTATCACACAACGGACTTTGAGTGGATCGCGGAGAAGGTCGATCAGCTCTATCAGGAAAACATCCACCAGATCGAAGAGATCGATCTGCAGAACGAAATGCTCGCGCATGCGCTGCTGCGGAGCCTGCTCGATCAGAACGTCAGCCATTTCAGCCAGGCGGAGCAGCTGTGCAACGCCTACGGCGTGACGCTGGAATACCAGAATCTCAAGCTGCTCACAGCGCCGGTATCCATCCGCTACGAGCAGCTTCAATGGACCATGCACGAGCTGCTGAACGAATGGGAAAGCAACGATTTCTGGTTCTGCTGGACCAGATTTGAGGAAAACTGCGTCATTTTATGCAACTGGTCGTCCGGCTTCACGCGGCTGGACGAGTTTATCTCCGGCGGCGTCAATGTCCGGCTGGGCGTGCAGGCGCTCGCGTCCGACACCTTCTTTGCGCCGGAGGAGATCGCGGAGCGGTTTGCCAGGCTCTATGCCGGCTCCGGCCGCCGCAGCGCCGCGCCTGCGCCCCGCCCGCCGCAGCAGCGCATCCCGGAGCAGTTTCTCGACGCGCTGGAGCTCGGCAGCTACAAAAAGGCCCGCGCGCTGCTGCCGGAGCTGGAAAAGTGGGCGGCCGACGCGGTGGGCAGCAAGCGTGCGCTCTGCCGGCGCTATGCGTTCCTCGCGCAGCTGTACGATACCGCGCCCAGCCTGTCGGAGGAGGAGCTGGATCAGCTGACCGCCGATTATACGGGCAAGACATGGGGCTCCATTCTCTATCGGTGCCTTCTTCGCCTGTCCAGCGGCGAAAGCGTCAAAAAGGTCTCCATCCCCATCCTGGCGCGCGAGATCATCGACCGCGAATACGGTGACGTGCAGCTCGGCCTTGCCTCCATCGCCGACCGGCTCGGGATCAGCCAGCCGTATCTCTCGCGCGTATTCAAGGAGGAATATTCCGAGGGCATCTCGACTGTTTTGAACCGCAGACGCATCGAGGCGGCAAAGGAGCTGATGCTGGCAGGCGACGGAAATCTGAAGGAGATCGCGGCAAAGGTCGGCTTTACCAGCGACATGAATTTCATCCGGGTATTCAAAAAATTCGAGACCGTAACGCCCGGCGTTTACCGGAAGGACGCAAAGCAGGACAAATCATAGGCATTTTTTACGATTCTGAAAAAATGCACAAGCCGGAGCTGCCGAAACTGTGCACAAGTGCCTGAAATATTGATGATTTTCATCCTGTCCGGTCTGTGTATATAATGGCGGCATCGGGAGGACCCGAGCAAAAAATGAAAAGGAGAACCGAACATGAAAAAGATCCTCGCGCTGCTTCTCGCACTGAGCCTGGTATGCGCCATGGCTGCGTGCAGCACCAAAACCGAACCGGCCGCAGATACCCCCGCGGCAGACGCACCCGCAGCAGCGGCGGAAACGCCCGCAGACGCACCCGCAGACGCCAAGCCCTATGACGGCTATACGCTGACCTTCTCGTCCTATATCGCAAAGGACGAGGCGACCGACGTCGCGTTCTGGTCCGATTTCTTCAAGCCCTTTGAAGAGGAGACCGGCGCGAAGGTCGATGTCATGCTCACCGACGCGGGCAACATCACCGCACAGACGATCGCGAACCTGTCCGCAGGCGTAGGCCCCGACGTCTATCAGGTCGGCGGCGGCAACCAGGCGACCTACGTGGACAACGGCTTTGCCGCAGAGCTGGACTCCTTCTTCACCGACGAGCAGAAGAGCGAATGGATGTACTACGAAAACGAGCTGACCAACGGCGGGCATTACATGGTCCCGTTCATCGGCGGCGCATCCTACCGCGTGGTGTTCATGAACAAGACGCTCTGCGAGGAGCTGGGCCTGGACGTTCCGGCCTACGACGCTTTCACCTGGGACACGCTTCTGAGCTACGGTCAGAAGGCCGTTGAGGCCGGTTACAAGGGCTATGTCGCACCGTGGATCGGCGACGCAAATGCGCCGATGTGCAACTACATCAACTTCCTCTATCAGGCAGTCGGCTCGATTCTCGACGAGAACGGCGATTACAACCTCGATTCGCCGGAATCCGTCAAAGCAATGGGCCTCATCAACGACATGTTCAATACTTACCACATCGCTGATACCGTCAACTGCAACTATGACGCCGCGATCGCCGAATTCAACGAGGGCAACGCGCTCTTCCTCGGCGCGGGCATCTTCTCGACCTCCGCATTCTCCGGCGATTTTGAGATCGAAGCCTATCATATGCAGGGTGCGCGCTACGGCTGCGCAAACGCCACCGAGTACATTGCAATCAACAGCGCCTCCGAGCACGTCGACGCCGCAGCCGCGCTGGTGTCGTACATCATGAAGGCGGAAAACTGGAGCAAATACAACGACGCGCTCTGGGGCGGCTCGAACCTGATTCTCAACTCCGTGGACAACAGCAAGGTCATTGAGGAGCGCTTCGCGCATCTGACGGGCGAATGCGACAACTTCTGGACCTTCCCGTCCAAAAACGGCATTGCCGAAGTTTGCGAGCTGATGATCACGCACGAGCAGCTGGTCGCCATGGGCGACGAGACGCCGGAGCAGGCCTGCCAGGCCATGCAGGAGGGCGCCGAGGCGCTCGCCGACTGACCGGATCCTTCGAATCCTTGCGGGAGAGCGGCTTGAGGCCCAAGCCGCTCTCCTTTGTCTGAATCTGAAACAGCAGGTGATGAAATGAAGAAAAAGAAATTAAAGGACCTGTTCACGGGCTACGCCTTCTCGGCGCCAAGCACGCTGCTTCTCCTCACGTTCCTGATTATCCCGATCTTCATGGTCTTTTATTTCAGCTTTACGAACTACAGCGCGAAGCAGAATGTGGACTGGGTCGGACTGCGGAACTATCTGCGGATCCTCAAGGATCCGGCCGTGCGGTACGCGCTGAAAAACACGCTGCTCTTCGTGCTGGTGCAGGTCCCGCTGGTCACGGTGCTCTCCCTCGCTGTCGCCGGGATTCTGGCGCAGCAGCACCGCAACCGGTTCGGCAGCTTTGTGCGAAGCGCGCTGTTTGTCCCGGTCGTCTGCTCGCTGACGCTGCTGGGCTCCGTATGGTACTACCTGTTCTCCAGCGACCCGAGCGGCGTGGTCAACACGGTGCTCAGCTGGTTCGGCATCGCCGCCGTCGACTGGCTCGGGCAGGGCAATACGGCAATGGCTGCGCTGTGCTTTGTCAATATTGTGCGCAGCGTCGGCTATTTTCTGGTAATCTACTACGCTGCAATCATGGACATCCCGAGAAGCTATCTGGAAGCGGCGGAGGTCGACGGCGCGAACCGGATCCAGCAGTTTTTCCATATCATTCTGCCGAATCTGAAGGGCACGACGAATTTCGTCGTCGTCATCAACACGATCTGGGCGTTCCAGAGTTTCGACCTTGCCTATTCCATGACGCGCGGCGGCCCGGGCTACGGCACCACAACCATGATCTACCGCATCTATCAGGAGGGCTTCTGGAACTGGAAGATGGGCTATGCCTGCGCGCTGGCCGTCATGCTGTTCCTGATGATCCTCACGGCATCCGGCATCATCAAGCGGATCTTCCGCGCCGACAGCTGAGGCGAGCAGCATGAAAAAGCATGCGGAGGTATTCATTTTATTGGGACAGTCCAACGCCGTCGGCCACGCAATCCCCATGGCAGAAAAGGATACGATTCGTCAGCCCTTATCCCACGTTTTTGGATTATCCCGCGCGCAAAACCAACTGCTGTACCCAGAGCGTTTGTACTTTTCGGGATACACGTCGGCGGGCATGAATTTGGGCGAGGCGCAGGACCACACCTATTCTCTGGCAAACTGCCTCGCAGCACAATGGGAAAGGGCGGCAGAGGCCGTTCCCGGAATGCCGGATCTGTATCTTATCCAAATTGCAATCGGCGCACAGGGCATTGGCCCGGGATTTATGTGGAATCCCGATTACCCCGAACAGCTGACCCCCGGATCGCTTGGGACAGTGAATATCTCTCTGTATCCATTTACAAAGCGGATTCTTTCGCTGCTGAAGCCTTCGTTTGATCAAATGAGCGTAGAGTATCATATCCTCGGCGTTCATTGGCGCGGCGGTGAGGAAGACACCGCCGCAAACCCGCCCGAAATAGAAATTCCTCTGCTGCAGCCGATTTACAGACAATTATTCGATATGCTCCGGCTCGCATTGGGCGAAATGCCAAAGACGGTACTGTATCAAATCGAATACGGTACAAAAATCGATGAGCGGACAGATGCAGATCCGGAACTCATGCAAAAAAACAAAACCGCGATCAATCAGATGTTTTATGATTTCTCAAGAGAATACCCCGCCGTTTCGCTGTTTGACCCATTTTCACTGTCATTGTACCAGCCGGATCATCCGAAAACATGGGGTATTTTTTCTGAAGAAGACGGCGTCCATTACAGCGGCGCTGCCAATGCAGAAATTGCCGCAAGGATCATAGAGGAATGGACGATCGGCCGGTAATGCGCGGGCTGCCGCCGGAGTAGTGCCGTGCTTCTCTGCCGGCTCTCTTTTCCTGATACATAACTAACATTTTTACGGCGAAAGCGCTCGGGTTTTATCACCCTGTCTGAGTCTTTCGCAGAAAGGCGAATTATACATGAATCTGACTGCGATACGGCGAAAAAAATTCTTCAGCCGCCTGCTCTGGCTTCTGGCTGTGCTGTTTCTGCTGCTTCTGGTCGTTGTGGCGGTTTTCCCGTTCGTCTATATGGCGATCGTTTCGCTGATGGAAAACGTCATGTCGATGAAGCTGTCGGCCAACACGCTGAAAAAAGCGGTCTGGTCGCTGAATAACTACAAAAAGGTACTTCTGACGAGCAATTTCGCGCGCTATCTGCTCAACAGCGTGATCGTATCCGGCATGTCGTGTCTGCTCTCGTGCCTGTTTTCGACCATGACCGCCTACGCCTTCTCCAAAAAGCAGTTTGCCGGGCGCGACCGGCTGCGCGGGATCTTTCTGGCGACAATGATGGTGCCGGGCGAATGCATGATTATCCCGATGTACCTGATCGCGAGAAAGCTCGGGCTTGTCAATACGCTTGCCGCCATGATTATTCCGCTGATCTCCAGCGCGTTCGGCACGACCATGATGTATTCCTTCATGAAAAACGTCCCGGACGAGCTGCTCGAGGCTGCGGATATCGACGGCTGCGGTGAGCTCCGGAAATTTTTCTCGATCGTGTTCCCGCTCGTCAAATCCGCCGTCGTGTCCCTTGCGATCTTCATCTTCATCAGCAGCTGGGGCTCGCTTCTGTGGCCGCTGCTGACGACGACGAAGATGGAGCTGAGCACCGTCACCATGGCCATCGCCCGGATGAGCGGCGGCGAAAAGGCGACGAACTTCGGCTATGTCATGGCAGGCAATACGCTTGGCTTCCTGCCGCCGTTCATTCTCTACTGCTTCCTGCAGAAACAGTTTGTCGAGGGCATCGCGCTCAGCGGCACGAAGGGCTGACCGGGAGGACACGCCATGTTTGAAACCTCCGTACCCATCATGCTTTCCAGCATCCCGGACGAAAACCGGCAGGCATATCTTGATTTTCTGATCGGCCAGCTCGGCGCGGCGGGCGCTTTGACGGTGTACCTGTGCCCGCACATTCCGGAAAATCCGGACGCCGAATGTGAAAAGATCAACGCTGTGGCGGACGTGCTGCACCGCGCCGGCCTGCATGTCGGCGTCTGGATCGGCAGTCTCGGCCATGTCAATTACGACGGCAGGGGCTATACGCACATGGTGGATCTCGACGCGGAAGCGGTCGACCTCCTGACCTGCCCGTCGGACGCGCGCTTCCGCCGCGACTACTGCGCAATCGCCGCGCGGCTGGCCGCGTGCAGGATCGATTCGCTGATGCTCGACGACGATTTCCGCATCAATTTCAACGGCCGGAAGCCGCTGTGCTTCTGCGAGAACCATCTGCGCCGCATGGCGCAGACGCTCGGCGAGGACGTTGCGCTGCCGCAGCTGCGGCAGGTGCTTCTCACAGGCCAGAATAACCGCTGGCGCGAAGCGTGGCTCGAGGCGAACCGCTTTTTCCTGAACGGCTTTGCCGCCGAAATCCGCAGCGCGGTCGACGCCGTCCGGCCGGAGCTGCCGGTCATTCTCTGCACCGCACCCGCCTCGTGGGGCGTCGACGGAAGCGAGCCTGCGGAGCTGGCGCGTATTCTGGCCGGGCGTGCGCCGGTATCGATGCGCCTGTCCGGCGGGCCGTATTGGCCGGTCATGTTCTTCAAAAACCTCCGTCCGGCCAACATCATCGACATCATTCGCCGTCAGGCGGCGGACTGCCGCAGCAAGGGCATTCCGGCCTTTGCCGAGGGCGACACCTATCCGCGCCCGCGCTATGAGGTCCCGGCATCCATGCTGGAGCTGTACGAGCTCGGCTGCCGCGCCGACGGCAATGCATCCGGCATTCTCAAATACGTCTTCGACTACGTCGCGTGCGCCTCGTATGAAACGGGCTATGTGGACGCCGCCGTGCGCAGCAGGCCGCTCTGCCGGCAGACGGAGGCCGCCTTCGCCGGAAAACAGGCGGCAGGCGTCAGCGTTTTCGCGCCGTTTTCCTTCACCCGCGATTTTGTGGGCAGCGAAACCGCCCCGGCGCCGGATATCGAGACGGCGTCGCTGCGCCTCCCGGCGATCGGGCTCCTGAACGACAACAGCATCCCCAGTCATTTTGAGCCGGAGGGTACCGGGGTCGTCTTCGGCGCCGCCGCGCGGCAGCTGCCGTCCGCGCGTCTGCACGACGGCTGGCTGCTCGATCTGCCCGCGGCAAAAATTCTGACCGCACGCGGCGTCGACGTCGGCCTGCGCGCCGATCTCGGCCCGTTCACCCGCGCGCAGAAGCACATGCATCTGCTGCACGACAGCGCATGGCTGCTGATGCTGAGCGATGCGGAATACTGCCCTGTCTCTGGGCCGGAGATTCACCGGCTGGCCGTGGATGCGTCGGCGGAAATCCTGACGCGGTATGCGCAGGGCGGCGTCAGCTGCGCGGGCGAATACCGGTATGAAAACGCGCTGGGACAGCGCTTTGTCGTGTTCCCGTTCGACGCGGAAACCGAACAGGAAAAGCTCGGCATGTTCCGCAGCTACTACCGCCAGCGCGAGCTGCTCGACAGCTTCGCCTGGCTCCGCCGCGCGCCGCTGGAAGCCGTCTGCCCCGGCCATCCGGATCTGTATCTGATGGTAAAAACAGACGCGCGGAGCATCGCAGCGGGCCTGTGGAACTTCTCGCTGGACGCGATTGAAGCGCCCGTCGTCGAGCTTGCGGCGCCATGCACGCAGCTCAAAACCGTTAACTGCACCGGAAGCATTTCCGGAAACCGGGTCACACTCTCGCGCCTGCCCGCGCAGGAATTCTGCTGCTTCACGGCGGAGCTCGCCGGAAATCAGGAGGGATAACACAATGGAACAGACGCCCAACGCGCGCCGTCTCAGCGATGTCGACCGGAATTTTGCGGCGCAGACACTCCGGACGCCGCTTCGGTGGATGAACATCACTGCGGCTTCCCCGCTTCTGCGCGGCCTGATATCGGATGGTGGCACGCCGTTCTGCCGGCTGCCGCGCGCCGTCGCCGAGGCCGTAAACCCGCAGGTGGCGGAGCTGTACGCCAACGCCTCCGGCGGGCGGCTGCATATACTCACAGACAGCCGGACGCTCGCCGTCCGGGTCACGCTCGGGCGGCGGCTGATCTGCAGCCATATGACGTATCTCGGCGTCGCCGGTCTGGACGTATACCGGAAGGACGGCGGCGCGTGGGCCTTTGCCGGGAGCCTGATCCCGCAGGATACGGCCGCCGATTCGTTTGAGGCATCCGTATCGCTTCCCGGCGGCATGCAGGAGCTGCTTGTGTATCTGCCGCTGTACGCCGAGGTGAGGTCGCTTGAATTAGGACTTGAGGACGGCTGCGCCGTCTCGCCCGCCGCCGCGCCGGAGCGGCACGTTGTGTTCTACGGCTCTTCCATCACGCAGGGCGGCTGCGCGCCGCGCCCTGGCGTCAGCTATCCTGCCATCGTCTCGCGGCGGCTGGGCGTTTCCTTCACAAACCTCGGCTTCTCCGCCGGTGCGCGCGCGGAAGTGCCCATTCTGGACTATCTCTGCACGCTTCCGATGGACGCGCTGGTCTTCGACTACGACCACAACGCGCCGGACGCGGACGCTCTGGAACAGACGCACCTTCCTGCCTATAAGCTGCTCCGTGCAAAGCGCCCCGCGCTTCCGATCCTGCTGGCCAGCGCGCCGCTTGCGCTGCCGGACGCCGAATGGCTCCGCCGCAGGCAGATCGTGCTGGAAACCTACCGCTATGCAAAGGCGCACGGGGATACGCGCGTCGGCTTTGTCGACGGCGCGGCCATGTATCCGCCCGCGCTGCGGGCGGAGTGCTCCGTCGACGGCATTCATCCGAACGCGCTCGGCATGCGTTGCATGGCGGACGCATTCGAACCGCCGCTGCGCAGCCTGCTCCAATCCATATGATACCGACTGACCGCACGGGCACAGCCCGTGCGGTTTTGGCTACCTGCACGGTTTTTGAGCTGCGGCCGGCGCACAGGCCGGAAGCCGCAGCTTACCGCGTCTGCGTGGACGAGCCCTTGCAGAGCCAGACACTGCCGGAGACGCACGACACACCGGTGCTGGAAAACGACTTCCTGCGGGCAGAGATCACCCCGGACGGAAAGCTGGATCTGCTGCGCAAGGCCGGCGGCCGCTGGTACCGCGAAGTGCTGACGCTGGAGGACACGGCAGATACCGGTCATTCCTATATCTCCCTGCCGCTGGCCGGGGACGCGCCGGTCGGGCTGAGAGACCCTGTTTCCATAAAATACACCCGCGACGCCGTGTGCCAGGAGGCCGTGCTCTCTTTCCTGATGCGGCTGCCGGAGGCCCTGAACGAAGACCGTACCGCCAGAAGCAGCCGCCTCGTCGCCTGCCCCGTAACGCTTACGCTGCGTCTGCATGCCGGAGAACCGTTCCTCCGGGCCAGCTGGCAGATTGAAAATCGCGCCCGGGATCACCGGCTGCGGATGCTGGTCCGCACCGGTCTGGACGCCGATGCTACCACGGCGCTGTATCCCCATTCCGGCGAAGAGCAGGCGCTCTTCTGCTGCGACTGCCTGTAAACGCCGCTGCTGGCGGCGGCAGCACCGGTAGACACACGGAAATTCCTCGGCGGACGCCCGGCGCTGCAGGAGGCGGCCATTGCGGAATTCTTCTATCAGGACGACCCGTACCCCACAGCGCGCCTGCCGCGGCGCGGCGGCTGCCTGTCCCTGCCTGGCGATGTCCAGATGACCGCCCTAAAAAAAACGAGGACCGGCAGGCCTATGTGCTCCGCTTTTTCAGTACACGGAAGGAAGAGCGGCTCGTGCCGCTCCACCTGGACCGCACCCGGTTCTCCCGTGTGAAAAAAAGCGATTTGCAGGAGCGCGCAGGCGAGCCGCTTCCGCTGGATGCGGACGGATGTGCGGTGCCTGTAAAGGCAGGCGAGATCGTAACCCTTCGGCTGATTCCCGTGAAAGGAGAGGGGCATGAACATCCCTGAAAAGCACCGGCTGCTGTTCCGGAACACCTATGAATCCCTGCGGGGGCGCATCCATTCCAATGGCTACCGCCACGTCGACGTGCTGCCGTCCTACCGCAGTAAGGATCTGGAGGCGTCCGGCGGCGCGATGAACGTGGTCAGCAAGATTTTTGACGGAAAGCTCCTCTTTGATTCCGAGGCGTAGGCGCATCCGGCGCGCCGGGATTCTGTGTGTCCGCAGGACGCTGACCCGGCGGGACAAAATGAAACGGCCCCTGCTGCAGAACCTCTGCAGCAGGGGCTTTGTGATTCTCTTACAGGTTTTTATTCTCTGCCGGGAAGAGCGTGCGCTTGTAATATTTCGTCAATCCGCATCGCCGTCATGCTCTGCGAAGCTGAATTGATTGCGATAGTCTGTCGGCGAGACGCCGACGACGCGGCGGAACGCGCGGTTGAACGTGACGTTGTCGGAAAATCCGACGTTCAGGCAGATATCGCAGATGCGGTCGTCCGTATTCAGCAGCAGCTGCTTTGCCTGCGTGATGCGCACATTCGTCAGATAGTCCGTAAACGTCACGCCGGTCTTGCTGCGGAAGAGCTTGCTGAAATACGAAGGGTTCAGATGGACGTAATCCGCCGCCTGCACCATGGTGAGCTTGTTTGCGTAGTGCTTCCGGATGTAATTTTTTGCGCTGTTGATCAGCGAATTCGCATTGGGTTCGATTTTTCCCTGTTCTATGAGCTCGCTCTGCTGCAGCAGGCGGACGACCGACAAAAACTCATGCTTGTCGATCGGCTTGAGCAGATAGTCAAACGCGCCGTATTTCATGGACAGCCGCACAAAGCAATAGTCGTCATATCCGCTGAGTACAATCACGCGGATGTTCGGATAAAGGGTGTGCAGCCGCTTTGTCAGCTCAACGCCGTCCATGACCGGCATCTTGATATCCGTGACCACAACGTCCGGACAGGCGGCGCCGATTGCTTCCAGCGCCGCTTTTCCGTTTGCCGCCTCACCGGCCACCTCTACAAAGGCGCAGTTCTGGCGCAGGATTGAGATGATCCCTTTGCGTATGATGGTTTCGTCGTCTACAATAGGCGTCCATGTCTTCCTCTTTTGCTGTATCACAGTCTCATACCCGGCCGATCCTCATGCATCGGCAGACCTGATGCGGATATGGTAATTCTATTATAAAGCCAGATTTGCACGGAGCGAATGACTCTATTTTGTTTTGTCTTTACGAAAAATCATCAGTTTTGCCTTTCCCGCCTCCCGCTCCCTTTCTCGTCAGGCATATCCTGCTGACCGCAGATCAACCTGCAGATAACAAACAGCCCCCGCCGCAAAGCTCTGCAGCAGGGGTATGTCGTATAAAGAGAGTTTTTTATGATGGACAAGTACCCAAGTCTATAGAAACTGTGGGATCATCAATGAAAGTTTGGTCATACGCCGTGGAATACCATGAATTTCCTAGAAAGCTTTGAACGGGCTCGGACAAAGTCCGAACCCGTTCGTTTGCCTGATTGAAGATTATCTCAGTGTGAACTGCACGCGCGGAGGCGTCGTACATCCGGATGAGAATGGCCGCAACCTCGCTGCGGACGATGGTGCTGTCGGGTCTGAAGCTGCCCTGCTTGTCGGAGCCGGTCAGGATGCCCGCGCGATAGAATGCGTAGATCTCATCTGCGCATTTATCGCCCAGCTTCACGTCCGGGATCGCATTGTCGGCGACACTATTGATCGCCTTGTAGCTGTCCATCGCCTGGAAGAAGATGTGGACAAACTCGCGGCGGGTCGCCGAGGCGTTCATCTGCGCTCTGGTGTAATGCCGGCGGCCTGACAAGCTTCGATTTGGAGCTTATCGGCCTCCGGAGCGGTCAGGACCGTGCAGTCATAGGCATAGAACCGTTCCGGCAGGATGATGAGCGCATGCAGGGATTCTGTATCCACGCAGAACGGGCCGTGGTGCCACACGCCGGGGCGAAGCGTGACCATCGTGCCCTTCGGAATGCGGAAAACCTCGACTTCGTCATACGGGACGTGATCGGCCGGGCCGGCAGGCGCGACGTGGATATACGCATCGCCGTCGAGCGGCATCATGGCCTCCGCACAGGTGTTATGATATTCATAGGTATCGATCACGAGTGGACGGCGGTAGACCTTCGTGATGGAAAGTCCGACAGAGGCGCACGGGGAATAAACCGTTGTCATATCGCGGTAGAATTCGATGGGGTTTGTGCCGATATGCGGGCCCGCGGCATGCAGCATGTCGGCAAATGTGCCGTATAAAGCAAATTTCTCGGCGCTTAATTCCTGAACATGGACAGTTTTCATGCCTGCTTCCTCCTTAGAAATTGTCGATCTCAACGGTCGGCAGAACCTGAAGCTGCTTGAACAGGACCTTTTCCGGCGATGTGACGATCAGTTCGGCGATGTCGGCCAGCGTCTCGACCGGGAGCATCGCGTCCGTGCCGAACGAATGCGTCCAGCGCGTCCACCAGCTTGTAGCCGTGGAGCCCGGGCAAAGCGCTGTTACGCGAATGCCATACTTGAGCAGATATTTCTGCATGCACTCGGTAAAGCCGTTGATGGCGAACTTTGTCGCGGTATAGATGCCGTTGTTGTTGACAGGATCGGGAATACCGCGGATGGCGGACATCGAGGAAATGTTGAGAATGTTGCCGCCTCCGGTTTTTTCAAAGTACGGAACCGACAGCTTGACAGCGTAAATCGTACCCTTGAGGTTCACGTCGATGGTTGTATCCACGTCGGACTTTGTCAGTTCCTCAAACGGCGTCATAACGCCGGTACCGGCTGCGTTGACCAGGAGATCCAGCCGACCATAGGTCTGCCATGAGGACTCAAAGGCCACCGCAATCGCGTCAAAATCGGTGTTGCTTGCCTGGACGCCGAGAAAGCGGACGCCAAGCGTCTCAACCTGGGTCTTCATGGCTGCGAGTTCGTCTTCCTTACGGGCAATAACAGTCAGATTCATACCGAGGCCCGCCATACGCATGGCAATCGCGTTGCCAATTCCGCGTGTACCGCCGATGATAAAGCCTGTTTTGCCGTGCAGATCTAATTTCTCCATTGTTTTCCCTCCTGCATTATAAATATTCTTCAAATGTGAATCCAAACGGTGCAGCCTGTTCATTCAGTTCGCTGATCTGGAACGGCTGGATGGGAACGCCGCCCTTTTTGCGATTGGCAATTTCGGCGCGAAATTCGATTTCGCCCGGCATGAGGATTTCGTCCGTACCGGCTTCGAGCTTCACGTTTTTGATCTCGTCGATCAGCGCGTCGACATTGCGGCGGAACTCGCCCTGCTCGCAGAATGCCTCTGTCTGAATGGCGAGGAAACTACTGCCGACAATGGGCTTGTCCTTCGGTGTATCGACCGCGACGCCGAAGCCGCTGCCGTTGAGCACGCCGGAGAGCATGTCCACGATCACGGCCATGCCATAGCCCTTATAACCCAGCGGCAGGAGAATGCCGCGGAATGCCTGCGCAGCGTCGGTGGTGCGGCTGCCGTCGATTGCGAGCGCCCAGTCGTCCGGAACAGGCTCGCCCTTTTTCATGTTGACGAGCAGCTTGCCGCGTGAGACACGGCTGGTTGCCATGTCGAGCAGGATCGGTAGGTGCTTTTCGGCGGGAAGCGCGACGGCGATGGGGTTCGTGCCCAGCCGCTTTTCCACGCCGCCGAACGGCGCGACGAACGCGCCGGAATTGGTCATCGAGAAGCCGATCATGCCGCGCTTTTCAGCCATCATGGCGTAATAGCCTGCAGTGCCGTAGTGGCTGCCGTCGCGCAGGCCGACATAGCCGACACCGAACTGTTCCGCCTTTTCAATGGCGAGTTCCATGGCCTTTGTCGCTGCAACCTGACCGAGACCGTCGTGTGCATCGATGAGCGCGGTCGCACCGTAATTTTTGACAATCTCCGGCACGGCTTTTGCGTCGCACAGGCCGGAGATGAGCTTCTCCGTATAGAGTGGAATCCGTGTAAGGCCGTGGGTCGTGACGCCGCGGATCTCAGCGTCGATCAGATTGTCGGCAATCATGGCAGCGTCCGCCTTGCTGACGTGGTAATAGCCGAACAGATCAATCACATACTGTCGGATGCGTTCCGGCTTGACATAGATGGTGCTATCCATAAGAACGTCTCCTTATCCGAGTTTGTAATAGCCAAAGTCCCGCATGACTGCCGTCAACTCCGCACGGACACTGTCGGGCAGCGGATGGATGGGTCTGCGCGGCAGGCCGATGGGGATCCCGCGCATGGTCAGTCCTTCCTTGATGATTGCCAGCCACGGCGAGGGCAGGCCCTCTTTTGTGGGTTCGTTGAAGAAATGCATGTACTTGCGGCAGACGGTCATGATATAGTCTCTGGCTTCAAGTGGTTTGCCAGCCTTGCAGAGATCATAGACATGGACAGTCTCTGCCGGGAAGAGTGTGCCGACGCCGGTGATCCAGCCGTCGGCGTACATCATGAGCGCTTCGGCGGGGAGATTGTCATAGCCGTAGAAAATAGAGAAGCCGTCGTCCTTGCACAGGGCACGCATGTTCTGGTGGCGGTAAATGTCGTGCGCGGAATCCTTGATGGCGTCAATGATGCCGTCATTATACAGCTTCGCGATGATTTTTTCACTCAGCCAGCAGCCGGTCAGGTACGGATTGTGATAGAGGATCAGCGGAATCGAAAGTTCGGCACGGATGGCCTTATAATGGTCGTAGGCTTCCTCCTCGTTCGGCGTAATGTACCAGGGTGTGACGACCATGACGCCGTCTGCCCCGGCTTCCTCCGCGGCTTTGGAGAGCAGGATCGCGTCGGAGGTGCGGTACGCGCCGGTGCAGGCGTAGACCTTGCAGCGATGGTTCACGTATTCGATGGTGTGGCGGTTGATCCCCAGCTGTTCCTCCAGCGTCATGGATACCAGCTCGCCCGTGCTGCCGCAGGGGATGACGCCCGTCGCGCCGTTTTCGATCAGAAAGTCGATCAGCTTGTCAAGCGCAGGATAATTGACATGTTCATCCTCCCCGCAGAAGGGAGTCACAAGCGGGAATACAACGCCGCCCATTTTTTGTTTTTCCATAGTTGCTCTCCTTTATGGCGTATTTTTGGAATAAGTATTCCAATTTTCAAGAACAGCATACCGGAATCAAAAACAGAATACAATATGCAAAATAGCTAAATTCTCCATGTTGGATTTGTGCAAAACAGAATACATCCGAGGGATTCCCGGCAATGAAGGTCTTGACAGTTGACGCAGTTCCAACGCTTACGGTATAATCAAGAGCAAAGTACTTGCGGCGGAGGAAATGATGGAAAGGAAGGAACAGGGTACAGTACAAGCGCTCGAGCGCGGGCTGAAAATTCTGGAGCTGCTGATGCAGGAAAAGCGGCCGATGGGCGTCAACGAGATTGCAAAATACCAGGGTATTACGCCGTCGGCGGCGTACCGGATCTTAAAGACGCTGGAGACAAACGGCTGGAGCTTTCAGATGTCGGACGATAAGTATATTCCGGGCGAAAAGCTGTCGTATGTCACGGAGAAAAATAATTTTCACCTTGCGCTGGCCGAGGTGGCGTATCCGGTCATGCAGGAGCTGACATCGCGGGAGATTCTGCCGATGAATCTGGTCGTCCGGCAGGACCGGCGGTTTTTCATCCTGCAGCAGACGCGCACGAATCGGTACGTCGATTTTGTTGCGCCGGTCGGCTCGGCGCTGCCGCTGCACGCATCCGCGGGCGGAAAAATTCTGCTCTGCGAGCTGCCGGAGGTGCTGCGCACGCAGTTTATCGATGGGATCGCGTTCGAGGCGATGACACCGAATACCATCTGTACCAAGCGTGCGTTTCTGGAGGAGCTGAACAGGGTCCGGCAGCAGGAATATGCGCTTGATTATTTTGAATCTCTGACGCATACGTGCTGTGTGGCTGTGCCGGTTCGCAGCTCGGATGGGGAAATCTACGCTGCGCTGTCGTTCTCCGGCATTACGGACGTGACCTCGCGCGAGCAGCTTGCCTATTATCTCCCGCAGCTCCGTGAGGCGGCGCAGACGATCACGCGCAGGCTGTTTCTGCTGCGCGAACAGGTTTAAAAAGCAGGCATCCTGCAAACGAACACAGGATGCCTGCTTTTTCTATAAAACCGGAAGTGCAGAAGCGGGATGCTCCGAACGCTCCTGGCTGTATGCTGTCCGGAACGCCCCCGGCGTTTTCGCAAAGCGTTTGCGGAACAGGCGGCTGAAGTAGGACGGATCATCAAAACCGACCAGCTGCGCGATATGGCGAATATCAAGCTCTGTATGCAAAAGCAACTCGCAGGCCCGGTCAAGCCGCAGACGCAGCAGGTATTGATACGGCGAAATGCCGATGGTCTTTGTAAACAGATGCGAAAACCGGCTTACGCTCAGGTGCAGACGGGCTGCGCAGTCCGCAAGCGACAGCGGTTGGCAGAAATGCTCACAGAGGTACGCCGCCGCCGCGCGGATTTCGCTGCATTCGGTGCTTTCCTGCCGGTTGACGCTGCGCGACAAACTGGCAAGAATCTGCAAAAGCAGTCCGCCCTCGTCAAGAAGGTATGCCGACCCGCGCATGTGGTGTGTCTGAGAAAGCTGGTGCAGTAGGCTCTCGAACTGCATCCGTTCATCAACCTGCCCACAGAACGTGCGCTTATAGGGAAGATCGGCCAAAGCATCTTCTATTGCAGTCCCGGTGAAATGAATCCAGTAAGAAATCGCGTTTCCTTCCTTGCTGAACGCATAGAGCTGCCGTGCGTCGGGTGGGTAAAAAATGAAGCCGCCCGATGATATGCACACAGGAGCGCCGTCTTTCTCCGCAGTGATCCATCCGCTCTGCACATAGAGCAAATGATAGTCCGAACGACCATTTGAGCGGAGAATCGTATACCCGTATTGTCCGGCCTGCTGCTGCCCGCAGCTGTTGATCTGAAGCCCATGGACAGGCGGATGATCCGTGGAATCACGGAATTCACAAAAGGCTTTCATGCTGCTCACCCCTGGCCAGTATAGCATACGGTCTGCTTACTGTATAGCAGGAATATCCGCTTATCTGGCAGTTTTCTGCTTTGCCGCCGCGCAGGTGGTGGGATACACTGGAACCATCCAAAAATGAAAAAGGATGGTGCTCTTTATGAAAAAATTTGCATTTATCGGCGCGGGCAGCTTTATCTTCACGCGCAATCTTGTCCGGGATCTGCTCTCGTTCCCAGCCTTTGCGGACTGTGAGCTGGCGCTGATGGACACCGACCCGGAGCGGCTCGAACGGATTACCGCCGCAGTCAGAAAGATCAACGCGGCCATGGGTACGCACGCAACAATCACCCCGACGCAGAGCCGCGCGGAGGCGCTTTCCGGCGCGGACGGCGTTTTGTGTACGGTCTTCAATGGCGGGATCGACGTCTGGCGCTATGATATTGAGATCCCTATGCAGTTCGGCGTCGATATCAACATCGGAGACACGCGCAGCGTCTCCGGCATTTTCCGCGCGCTGCGCAATATCCCGCTGATGCTGGACATTTGCCGGGATATTGAGAAATATTGCCCGAATGCGGTCTTCTTGAATTACACGAATCCGATGTCGATGCTCTGCAAGGCCATGCAGACCAAAACAAACGTCGAGGTCACAGGCCTGTGCCACAGCGTACAGGGAACAGTCGCCATGCTGGCGGAGTGGCTGGAAACGCCGGTGGACGAGATCGACTATCTTTGTGCGGGTGTCAACCATCAGGCATTTTATCTTAAACTGGAGCATAACGGGCAGAATCTGTACCCGAAACTCGCAAAAAAGCTGGAAAATCCTGAATTCTACAACAAGGAGCAGGTACGCAATGAAATGTTCCGGCATTTGGGCTATTACGTCACTGAGTCCAGCGGCCACAATTCCGAGTATAATGCGTGGTTCCGCAAACGGCCGGATCTGATTGAAAAATACTGCACGCACAGCACGAACTGGAACCCCGGTTTGCACGCATTTTCGCTCAACAGCCGGCTGGAGCGCGCCGGGAGCTGGAAGCAGGAGATTACGGACTGGATTGAAAACGAGCCCGTCGACACCAACCGAAGCAGTGAATATGCAGCAAATATCTTCAACGCCCGCTTCGGTGACCGGACGCCGTTCAAGTTTAACGGCAACGTCATCAACGACGGCTCTATCACCAATCTGCCGTATGATGCCTGCGTAGAGATTCCGGTATTTGCGGACAAGGACGGCATCCACAAGACCATCGTCGGCGAGCTTCCAGCGCACCTGGCCATTCTTGTCAGCACGACAGCGCAGATTGAAAATCTCGTCGTGCGCGCGGCCATGACAAACCGCCGGGCGGATGTCTATCATGCGGTCATGATGGATCCGCTCTGCTCCGCCGTGTGCAGCCTGCAGGAGATCCGCAACATGTGCGATCTGATCTTTGAGAAAAACATGGACTATCTCGGAGATTATAAATGACAGCCTATTTCCGGCATTTGCTCCGGAATGCTCTCGGGGAAAGGCCGAAGGATTTGCTGAACATACGGCTGAAGTAAAACGGATCGTTGAAGCCTGTGCTTTCAGCCACCTCGGAAACGCTCATGGATGAATCGCGCAGGAAGCCCCGCGCGCGGTCAAGCCGGAGACGCAGCAGATACTGCTGCGGTGAGACACCAACGGCCTGCGTGAACAGATGCGCAAAGCGGCTGTAGCTGAGGTGCAGCGTTTCGGCAAAGGTCTGGAAGTTGATTTGTTCCTGCATATGCTCCCGCATGTATTCCATGGCACTGAGTATATCGCTGCGGATGGGCGCTTCATTGTCCTCGCTGCTACGGCAGACGATCGTGATGAGCTGCAGGAGGATGCTGTTTTCCTCCGGGATCTGCAGGGCGGCGGACTGCTGCAGATTGTGCAGGCGGTTGAGCCGGTGGAACAGGCTTTCGAACAGCGTCTGGTCAGAAATGGTATAGATCATGCTCTGTGTCGGGCGCAGATACTGCATGGCCTCGGCTGCGGCCTGCCCGGTAAAATGCAGATAGAGAGAGACCGGGTCGCCTGCGGCGGTAAAGGAGTACATCTGCCGCACGTTCGGCAGAAACACCGCACACTGTCCGCGCGTCAGCCGCGCCTTCGCCGTGCCGACCTCAATGTCGAGCCAGCCATTTTGCAGATACAAAAAGTGGTAATCTCGCCGCCCGTTGGAGCGCAGGATGGTGTAATCGTATTTGACGACCCGTTCTGAGCCGCAGCTATTGACCTGGAGGAGCCTCGTTTGCAGAAAATCTGTTTTGTCAATGAACTCATCAAAATTGTTCAGCGCCATCAGCGTCCACCTCCTGCTGCATTCGTCATATTTTCGGATTTTGTTTTTATATAGTGTAGCAGAAACGGCAGAAAATGTCCAGCAGAATTGTCCATGTTTGCAACAGATTTCTGCATTATCAGAATGCAAAAAATATGGTACTTTGTAATAGCAGACAGCAAAAAAGCAAAACGTTGTTTGTATAAAATGACAAGGAGGAAAACCAAAAAATGAAGAAGATTCTTGCATTGATCCTCGCGGCACTGATGGTGCTGACGATGGTTGCCTGTGCAGCTAAGGCAGAGCCTGCCAAGGAAGCAGAGCAGACCACCACGACGGAACCGGCTGAGGAGACGACTCCCGAAGAAACCACTCCCGCTACCGAAGAAACGACGGAAGACCCCGCTGTCGGCGGCACGATCTCCGTTTTCGCGACCAGCTACACCGATGCGAAGCTGGAAGTGTTCCAGGAGATCATCAATGACTTCATGGCTGAGACCGGCGTTCAGGTCGATCTCATCACCCCGGGGTCCGAGGGTGAAGCTCAGCTCAAGACCATGATGGCTTCCAACTCCCTGCCCGATGTCTGGATGACCCACGGCTGGTCGCTGCTCCGCTACAGCGAATATCTGAAGGTCGTCAACGATCAGCCCTGGTTCGATTCCATCGACAAGGACTCTCTCGCTGGCGTTATGGCCGATGAAAACGGCAACTTCTATGCACTCGGCATGTCCATGAGCATTTCCGGCCTGATCTACAACAAGGACGCGCTCGACAAGGCTGGCGTCGACCCCAACTCCATCCGCACCTGGGACGATTTCGATGCAGCCTGTGAAAAGCTCGTCGCAGCCGGCATCACCCCGCTGGCAATCGGCGGCTCCGTCGGCGGCAACCTCGCGGGCCTGCTCGGCTCCGTTGCTCCGACCTTCTGGACGGACGAAGGCGCCAAGTACGATCTGGGCGATTCTCTGAAGGACGGCACGTTCGACTTCGACACCTACGCCACCGAGCTCTACGAGTATCTGGCTACCTGGATGAAGAAGGGCTATATCAATGAAGACGTTCTGACGCTCGACGCTGCCGGTGCGCAGCAGATGCTCGGTTCCGGCGAGGCTGCTTTCATGGTTCGCGGCACCGACAACATCACCGTTGCCCGTCAGTATTATCCCGATGCCAACATGGGCGTTCTCCCGCTGCCTTCCTCCGCTGATGGCGCTCCGTCCTTCCGTGTCGGTGAAGGCGACGCATGGGGCGTCTGGAAGGACACCGAAAACGAAGCTGCCTGCTGGGCACTGCTTGATTATCTGGCCCGTCCCGAGGTCGGCTCCAAGTGGGCGACGGTCTCCGGCGCGCTGCCCACCGTTGAAGGCGCTGACGCCGCTGACGTCTACACGCTCAACTGCTACAAGCAGGCTGTGGAAGACTGCAACGGCAAGGTTCAGTACGACAACCTCTTCGACCGCAAGTTCTTCCCGTCCGGCATGTGGGGCATTATGGCTGACTCCATGTCCATGATGCTCTCCAACCCCGACGACGTGACCGAGGCTGTTGAGTATCTGAGAGACAACTACCTGGAGCTCTACGCGGAGCAGAACGGCTGAGCAATTGCAACCGTGGTCCAGCGTCCTTTAAGCTGAATATGGCCCCGCATTGTAACGACTGATCTGCTTGACTGATTTACCGGCAGGTGTCGGATGAACTCCATAGAGCATCCGGCACCTGCCTTACTCTTTTTTAGAAAGGAACGGACAACGGAATGGAAAAACGGAAAAGACAGATGAATCTTCTGTATATACCGGCTGTCCTGCTCATGGCATGTTTTGTGCTGTACCCTCTGGCGCGGGGCATCTATATCTCGTTTTTCAAATGGAATGGCTATTCCCAAAATATGACCTTTCTTGGTCTGAAAAACTACATCAGCTTATTTTCGGATAAATACTTCGGCTCCTCCTTCTGGAACACCATGCTCTATGGCTTCGGCTCGGCGCTGCTGCAGAACGTATTCGGCCTGGCGCTGGCTCTGTTCCTCAACAGTAAATTCAAGATCCGCAACGCTGTCCGGACGATCATCTATCTGCCGGTCATGATTTCGGGCCTTCTGATGGGCTACATCATGTATTTCTTCTTCCAGCTCAACCACGGCGTCATCAATGAGATCTTCCAGTATCTCGGCAAGGACGCGATCAACTGGCTGGCGGACGGAACGCGCGGTAAGATCATCATTACACTGGTCAACAGCTGGCAGTATGTCGGCATCGCGATGATTATTTATCTGGCCGGCCTGCAGAATATTCCATCCATGTATTATGAAGCGGCAACACTCGACGGCGGCAGTAAATGGCAGGTATTCCGCCATGTAACGCTCCCGCTGCTCACGCCCGCCATGTCCACCGCAGTCATTCAGAATGTCATCGGCGGATTGAAGCTGAACGATGTGATCATCTCCCTGACGAAGGGCGGCCCCACATTGAAGACGCATTCGCTGTCCACATACATTTCCTATATGTATTTTGATTCCGAAAAGGCAGGCTATGCCTCTGCGATTGGCGTATTCCTGTTCGTGTTCATCTTTATCATCTCGACGTTCCTGACGCGCTATTTCCGCAAACGGGAGGTGCAGTACTGATGCAGGAGACTCTTCAGAAGCAGACACATAAGCCAAAGCAGAAAAACGCATGGAAATATATCCTGAGCGTTATCATCATCCTCATTTATATCCTGCCAATCTATGTGCTCGTCAATATGGCGTTCAAGCATCCGACAGATCTCGGCAGCCGTCTGCTCCCACCGACGTATTTTGATATCAGCAATTTCACCTCCATCATCGAAAGCGGCAAGCTTTTCCGTGCGCTGGGCAATACCGTGCTCATCGCGGTCGGTACGGTCGCGATCGAGGTCGTGTTCGGCTGCATGGCGGCCTATGCGTTCGCGCGCAACCGCTCCCGGCTCAACAGCTTCATGCAGAGCTTCTGTCTGGGCATCATGATGATCCCGCCGCTGTCCATTCTGGTCGGCGTGTACACCGAGCTCGTTGCGCTTGGCGGTATCAACCAGCAGTGGGCGGTCATCGTCATCGCGGCGGCATTCGGCCTGCCGATGTCCATTCATCTATACACAAACTTTATCAACTCCATTCCCGTCGCGTTGGATGAAGCCGCGGCGATCGACGGCGCAGGCGTTCTGCGTACCTTCTGGAGCATTATCCTGCCGCAGCTCAAGCCTGTGACAGTGTCCGTCATCATCCTCAAAGGCGTTACGGCGTGGAATGAGTACCTGTATCCGTATTACATCTTACAGAAGCCGTCGAAATACACGCTGGTACTGCTCATCCGGCAGTTTTTCGGTGGTGCAGACAGCGCCCAGAATATGCACGGTGCGGCGGCAGCTGCGGTGCTGTGCGTTCTGCCGCTGATCGTGGCGTATCTGTGCCTGCAGAAATACTTCATTCAGGGGCAGGTCGACAGCGCAGTCAAATAACGGTTCCAACAGGAGGAAAACGACATGAAAGCAATTCAGGTAGACGAGCTGCTGCGGTTTGCGCAGGCGGCTTTGGAAGCGGCGGGGGTCGGCGCGGAGGACGCGCGGACGATCGCCAATACGCTCGTGACGACGGACACGTTCGGCGTGTTCTCGCACGGCACGAACAATCTGTACAATTATATCCGCAAAATAC
>ENA-OUQF01000624-OUQF01000624.1-human-gut-metagenome-genome-assembly--contig:-NODE-624-length-25510-cov-3.958279_pt1 | contig 25510 bp, 29 predicted proteins | sample MGYA00237947_ERZ548826 | MGnify/ENA primary metagenome ERZ548826 (study PRJEB26490, sample SAMN05194701) | human gut metagenome | biome: terrestrial biome; feature: human-associated habitat; material... | reverse complement strand
GCTGTTTGTGACGGAGAAAAATGCTGCGGACGGGACCAACACTCTATGGGGCTACAACTTTACAACGCAGGAGGCTGTCCCCTTGGTGGAGGGTTGGGATATCAGCAACTGTTTCACCGTGCAGGACGGGATCCTTTATTGGGCAGTAACAGGCGATGGAGTCTATTCAATGGATATGGAGAAAAAGTCTGTGACAAAACATCGCAGCTTTGATCCTGTTTCGGAATATGGCGCCGCGGCGTACGATGATCAGTATCTCTATTTGACAAACGCCATTCGGTATATGGACTCCCAAGGCACGGTCCCCGCGGAAGAGCGAGGTGTAAAGGTATACGATCTTCAGGGAAATTTGCAGCAATTTATCCCCGTACCTCAGGAGTCCGGAAACGCGCTGCTTCTGCTGTTTACTCCAGACTATGTCTTTTTCTGTGATGACCGTAACGGCTCCTACTGCCCGACCCTGTATTTGGAAAAGGCTGCTGTTTCATCTGGCACGGCCCAAATACTGCCCGTAGGCTGATCACTATGGCAGAGTGGATACGGATTTTCTCTAACCGCGTCTGGCTGGGCGCCGCAGTGCTGCTCCTATTGTGCAATCTGGGCCTTTACGCAAGAGAACAGTCCTCTCAAGCGGGCGGCTCGGTACACGCTTATCGCGAGTATACGAACCAGTGGATGCAGACACTTTCCGAGGTTTCACCAGAAGATGGTCTTGCCCTATTGGAACAGGAAAATCAGACTTTGCAGGGATGGAACGCCGCAAGACTGTTGGCCCAGATGGAAGCTGGGCAGGGGCAAGTGGATGATGAGCTGCTGTCCCGCTATCGAACGCAGTATGACAACTTTGATGCGATGTTCCAAGCTGTACGGGACGGGACTGCCCCTGCGCAGGACATTGCCGCTCAGAAGGCGGTGACCCGCTGGATGGATCGCTTAACTTATCAGATGAATTATGATGAGTTCCTAAGCTCCATATCATCGCAGGCGGATGTCATTCGCCGTAACCCGCTGTTTTCTGATCCTCACACATTTGTATACCGCAACGCAGACAAGACGGAGACGGATTATCTCTCAACACGGGATGCAGCGCTCAAGCTACAGCCGGGGGATGTGGTGACGTCGATCATGAAGAACCGAACCTCGGTGATATTCAGTCTGTGCTTGATGGTGGTGTCCATTACACTGATTTTGGAGCCCAAGCGATTGGGGCTGGAAACACTGGAGCGAAGCTGCATCAACGGACGCTGCGCTGTGACCGGATGGCGGATCGGGGCTATCGCCATGTCCGCTGCGATAGCCGCATTCCTGATGCAAGGCGGGATGCTGCTTCTTGGAACACTGCTCTATCGCCAGCCGTTGTTTTTAGACGCTCCGGCGCGGTCCATTCTTTTTTTCCAGCGTTGGGCCGCACCGGCTACGGTCGGAGGCGTCTTGCTCTGGTATTTCCTGTTCAGCGCAGCAGGGCTGTGTGCTGTAGGGCTTCTGCTATGGCTGGCACTATCCAAGCTGCCCTCACTTCCATTAGGCTTGACCGTGTACGGCGCTGTTCTGCTGCTTGAGTTTTACTGGCTCAAGCAGTATGATGTGAACGACGCACTGTACCCATTGTCCGGCTTCAATATTTTTCGCCTGCTTCTTCCGGCGGAAGCGGCAGGACGATATCTGAATTATGATCTGCTGGGGTTCCCCGTGAGGGAGCGGACACTATTGCTCGCTGTTTCGGCGGTGTTGATCTTCGCCTGCGCGGCTGCGGCATTGATCTCCGCCCATTTCTCACGCGGAACGCGGCAGAACGGCGCAGTGTTCAAAGTCCTTCCGAGACGAGGACGGAGCAAAAGGGCATATCTGTCTCGTCACCCCAAGTCAGTGTTGGTGTACGAGTGGCAAAAGCTCCTGCTGTATTGTGGCGGGGGACTGTTTTTGGGGGTATGCGGCGTACTCCTTATGTCGCAGACACCACCTCCCGCAGCAAGCAATATGCAGCAAGTCCAGTTAGCTCAGTATATCAGCACTTACACCGGCCCTGTGGACGAGGCTGTGCTGGTACAGATCCGGTCTGTCAGACAGGAGGAAAAGCAGATCTATGCTGAATCGCTGGAGGATGACAGCAAGGCAGCCTTTTGGGAATACTATGCCGCGCGTTGCTGGGCGCTGGATGAACTGTGTGCACGGTATGAGGAGCTGCTGGATATGCAGGCAGCGGGGCACGATGATCTGCAGCTATTGGACGACCAGCCCTTTGAGCGGATCTATGGCGGATCTGGCACTGACTTTCGGCTGGTGTCGGCTTGCGTCTCCTTGCTGGCGCTGTGTTTGACGATCCCCGGCGTTTTCTGGCTCGAGAGAAATCACGGGATGGAGCTGCTGTTACACAGCACCGCAGCGGGGCGAACCAGACTCTGGCGGTGGAAAGCCGTGCTTGCACTATGCGTGTCCATCGGTATTTGGCTTATTTGGAGTGGATACGAACTCTTTCACTTTCGAAGTCTCGGTGGTTCGTGGGACGCCTGCCCTGCCAACGCCGACAGTTTGTTCTACTGGGACAGCCATCTGGGCAGCACGCCGCTGCTTGTATACCTGATCGGGTTTTATGCGTTCCGTTTGGTAGGGCTTTTATCTGCTGCCAGTGTGACGCTCTGGATATCCTCCAGACTGCCCGCCATGCTTCCAGCGGCTGGGATAAGCGCTCTCGTCCTGCTGGTGCCCGTTCTGTTAACGCAGTTGGGCGCACCCTCACTTGAATATGTATCTTGGGCAGCAAAACTTGCTGGGGATGGCTTGGCAGTGCGCTGGGCAGATGTACTTTGCTTCGGAGTGTGGACTGTTCTGGGGATAACTGCACTGGTGGCCTCGCGGCATCAGTGGCTGAGGTATCGAGGATGAAATTAACAATCAAAGGATTGACAAAAAGCTATGGGAGCATCCGGGCACTATCCCAGTTCAGCTATGAGTTCGGTCCGGGTATCTATGGTATTCTGGGTGCAAATGGGGCCGGAAAGAGTACCTTGTTTGAACTGTTGACCGACACTCTGCGGCGCGACTGCGGTGAAATCCTGTGGAATGGTGTTGACATCCTAAAGTTGGGTGGGCGATACCGAGCCAAGGTAGGCTATATGCCGCAGGCCCAAGGCTATTACCCGCAGATGACAGCCAGAGAATTCCTCTATTACATGGGCAGACTGAAAAACATTCCCCGCAAAGAGTTGGTTCAGGGGACAGAGCGGCTGCTGACGGAGGTGGGGCTGTCCGCCGCCGCAGATCGGAAGCTTGGTCAGTTTTCCGGCGGTATGCGTCAGCGGGCATTGCTGGCACAGGCTATGCTTGGAGATCCGCCGCTCCTGATTTTGGATGAGCCTACATCGGGAGTAGATCCGCAGGAACGTATCCGGATCCGCGGGCTAATCGCCCGGGCTACCCAGAATCATATTGTCTTGCTGGCAACCCATGTTGTCAGTGATGTGGAGTGTATTGCGAATCAGGTGCTGCTGATGAACAGTGGAACGCTGTTGAAATCGGGCACACCAGAGGAATTGATCGCTTCGATTGAAACAAAAGTGGCCCAACGGTTCTGCACACCGGAGGAAATTGAGTTGTATCAGCATCAGCATAGCGTGAGCCTGCTGTTCCAACGGCAGGGCGGGCAGCTCTGCGTCTGGTAGGCGATGAACTCCCTGCGGAGTTTGAACCGGCAGCTGGGTCTGGAAGAGGTCTACCTCTACTACTGTGCAGGCAACAAGGCGATCCATACTTAGCACGGAAGGCCTGCCGGAGACTTTGCAGGAAGCGTGAAGGCGGCATGGATTCTTTCAATAAGCACTACCAATTTGATTCCCATGGCCCACCTTAAAACTCATTATTAAAAACGAACCTCAAATCCTTTGCTGTGCAACGGATTTGAGGTTCGTTTCTAATATAAATCTGCGAAGAAAGTCCCGTGCCATATATCGTTTTTAGTGATTCTGTATTGTGGCTAGAGAGTTCAGAAGCGAATGGAAGTCATCTTCTCCCAGCATGGCAGCGGCATCGAACGGGATGCTGTCTGATGCCGTGACAGGCAACAAATCTCCGGGCGCATTCTCCTCCGTTGAGGGTATGGTTTCCGGCTGCATGTTGGATAGTATCTCACGCACCAACTGTTCCACTGTCTGCCGGTCTATCCTGGGCACAGCTGCGGCTTCCGGAGACTCCGGACAATTTATATAATGTATCACGGCGTTGACAAGGAACTGTGCCTTGCGCCGCCCTTGTTCGTTCAGAATAGCGGCTACCTGCTGGTGGCTTGGGTCGCCGGCATTGAATTGCACCGTGAATCGGAAGGCGTCTTTCTTCTCGCCCATACTGTTCACCTATTTGCTTTCGTGGCCGCGTATAGGAGCCCGTACCCGGCAGCGTTGGCGCCGATCTCCTCCACGAAGATGGCTGTACCGACTTTGCCGGAGTTTTCGATCTGTTTGCGGAGCAGCAGTGAGCCACCGCCTACGAAAATAACCTTGCCGGTACGCAGCTCAATCTTCCGCTCACGCAGGGTACGAAAAAGGTCTGCCACAAAGGACCCTGCGCCGCGCTCTACCAGCGCTTGGATCTCGCTTCCATACTCTGTGCTGCGGCCTGTAAGGATGGCGTCAATGTCCGTTTCTTCCAGCAGCAGATCATAATCGGCACGGATCTTGGACAGCAGCCGATTATAGAGCGTAATGATGCCGTTTTCCAGCGAATCGCAGGATGCCCAGTCTGCCGCGCCGTAGCGCAGCGAGAGATAGTCGGCGGTAAATCCGCCAATATCGATCACAATGGCCTTGGCGATCGTGCCGAGCTGGAGCTGTTTGAATACCGGAGCCGTGGCGGCCAGTGCCTGCGGGAAGCAAATCGCCTCCGTGATACAGATGGAATAGACCTTGCCGTTGAACTCGAAGCCGATTATACCCCGGTCAAGAAAATATTGGGCAAAGCGCTTATACTGCGTACCGTAATGTGCAGGCGGCAGCCCCACAGCAAGCTGAATGTCCATCAGCTGATCCGGTGCGTACCGGCCTGCGGCGTTGATCTCATAGGCAATGGCAAATAGCGTCAGGATAAAGAACCGGTCGTCCTCCGTCTTATCCCGGATATAAGGGATACGCTGGTCAGAGAGGGTGTAATACTTCCCGTTGTAGAACATGATGTTATCGCCAAAGGGCGGCCGGGTATCGCTTTCCATCAGGCCGGAAGTAAATGTCCTGCTGGTGGTCTTGATCTGTTTATTCCCGTGGTCGATACAGACTAACATAGAATCAACTCCTTAATTTTGTGTTTATACTGTGTTTATACGACTTTAATACGCATTACTGCAACAGATAGGAAAAAGACCGACGTGGAAATCTCCACGTCGGTCTTTATACACATTCATCAGAGCTTCTTCAATTCTTCCAGAAAGTCCGGAAGGATATCGAAGATGATGGTACAGATAACCGTCCAGTTGGTATCCTCATAGTGATGCACCAGCCGATGGCGCAGTCCTGCAATTTTGATCCATGGGATATTGGGGTGTGCATTCCTGAACTCTTCCGACAGGTTTGCCGCGTGCTCTCCGATATTATACAGCGGCGTTGTGATAGCCCATTGGACAGGCTCTTTTTCAAAGATCACATCCGGTGTAATATGCTCTGTGCGCACATAGTCCAACAGCTTTTCCGTTGTCTCACGGATCTTTTCCACCCGTTGCTGGTCGCTGTATTTCATGCGATCTGCACTCCTTCCTCCTGAATCGCGCGGTAAAAAGCGCTTCCGGGGGTGATCTCCCGCAGCTCATAGACGTCCACTGGCTTTTGCAGTGTGCGGTGCAGCTCTTCCGCGATGCAGAACACATCTGTCGGATCAAACTGTGCTCCGCCGACTATAACCATGTCGATGTCAGAAGCAGCGTCTGCCTCCTGTCTGGCGTAAGAGCCGAACAGGATCGCTTTTTCAGCCTTGTACTTCTTCAGCAGCGGCAATACAGCGGCGATGATCTCGTTCAACGTATAGATATGCTCAGACACAGCTTCCACCTCCGTCTCTTATCATATGTCATTTTGTATTTTTTATCTTACCCTAATCAAGTGGGATTGTCAACGGATGTCCGTATCTGCCGTTGTTTACGCTCCTTGTTAACAGATGTATAAGACAGGCGTAGATATCCCACGCCTGTCTTATACAGATTTGTCAGAGTTTTTTTCAACCCATCCAGAAAGTTTTGAAGCGCATGGAAGATAGTTTGGTCAGTTATTCTCTATCATCAATTAAGAGAAGATCATCCCGTGCTGCGGCATGGTCACATAGTTCATCAGAAAAGCCGGAGATACTGAACAGGACGTACCATACTTTTCGTTGATCTCGCTCCCATGCGACATCGCAGGCCTTAGCTTCCAACGCATGAAGGACATTAAGACCAACTGGCTCTTTCCAGTACTTGCACTCTCCCAGAATCAGGTTCTTGCCCTCCGGATCAAGAGCTGCAATGTCGATCTCATTCTTGGCATCCCAATACCCACCCAGTTTGGAGAACTGGAACGGCCATACGTTATTGACATTCAATTCCCACATCCGCTCCTGACAGATGTCCTCATATACGAAGCCGATGTGGCTGGTAGTGAGGCCCTTGCGGATCTTATCCATCACAATACCGCTATGCCCACTTTCAATGAAGCTCATATTGGGATAGATAAACGCAAACCAAAACCGCAGATAGTTGTCCTTGATCTTATAAAGGCCGCGCTTACTCTTTTCTGGGTTTTCCTCTGTGACAGGCACCTTTCGCTCCAGAATATCCAGATCTATCAGCGTCTTCAGGTACTTGGTCAGGTTCGTTGACTTGACTTCCAACACAGAGGCAATCGTAGAAAGCTTGTGATTTCCGGCCGCAATCGCCTTGATAATGGAAAAGTAGCTGCCAACCTCACTGACCTCCTGCTGCAGCAGGAAATGCGGCTCATCATAGAGATAGCCAGACCGGTTCAGTACGCATTTCTGGATCGCACGATAGATGTCGCCGCTCTCCGAAAATAACTCGATATATTTGGGGACACCGCCTGTAACAGAGTATAGCTCAATGAGTTCTCTGCGGGTTTTGCCAGGGAAAAACTCATGGTAATAGGCGAACGGGATCTGCTTGAGCCGGATCTGCGCGGTTCGCCTTCCGTATAAAGGGCTGCCGTAGGCTAGTGTCTGGGACTCCATCATGGAGATCAGGGAGCCGCAGAGAATTACCATAACAGATTGGTTCTTTAATATCTCTTCCCATATCCGCTGAAAAATGGAAGGGAACGCAGGCTCCGCTTTGCCCAGATACTGAAATTCATCCAGTACGATAACGGGCTTGCTGTCATGCTTGGCATCCATGATCGATTTGAATATCACGTCCCAGCTCTTGACATCTGCATTACGCAGAAGATCGCTATCAATAAATTCTGCTGCCTTCTCCTTGAATGCCGCTCGGTTTTGGGCTTCGGACTCTTCACTTGCAAGGAAAAACAGGGCGTTTTTATCCCGAATAAACTCGGATATCAGCGTAGTCTTTCCCACTCGCCGGCGTCCATACAGTACGACAAGTGCGCTGCCATTCCGCGCATACTCACTTTGCAGCGTCTCCATCTCCTGCTGTCGATCAACAAATTGCTTCATAAGCTCACCGCCTCCATAAAGTATTATACCGCAAATTATAATAATTTCAATTATAACTTTTCGGATTTTCTATAAAATCTGGCGGCAGCATGAGGGACAGCTTTTCAAGCGATATGACGAAATGATTCTCGAAGTATTCATCACGATACCATGCCTCATAGCGGTCAATGCCATATTCTTCTTCCAGTACGTCCCTATCTGCCCAATCCTTTACGCAGCCATCCTGTTGTTCCTCCCGGACACTTTGCAGTAGGGCAAAACGTCCGGCATCGTAGTCGGCGTATAGCTCAGTGAAGCTGCTGGAATCCAGATTCGTCGTGCAGTGTGTGGTAAGCAGATAAAGCTCACAGGTCTTACACTCCTTCGGATCGGGCGAGATCACCCGCACCATCTCTGGCGCCATAATGACCATATCCAGTGCGATCTCGTCGAGCTTCCTGGGCGTCTGGTAGAGGTCAGAGAACCGCTGCTCCAGTTCCTGGATCTCCTTTGGAAACAGCGGCGGCTCAAACCAGCAATAGATGTCAGGCGTATCGTTCTCTGTCTCACGGTCAACACCGTCACGGATCTCTGTGATGATGCCGCAAAGTCCCTGATATTCACTTTCCTCTGTTGCCACGACTGCGGCGCCTATGGTATAGGTCGTGCCATTGTATGTGTAACGCATACCGTCTTTATTGATGATCATTTCATGTCCTCCTGATAATATTCCTCCCAGCCTTCCATGCAGTTGGTGCGTGCGCGATCAGCATCGAAGCACAGGCAGCGCGTATAGCCTTCTTCTGTCTTGAAGAAAAAGCACGGGGCAAGTCCATCGTCTATCTCCACTACGGACTGGACTTTAACTGACCGGCCCAACAGCTCCGCATCCTTCTGTGTGAGCAGACTCAGCCAGAACTCCCGCGGGGAGAGCTTGGTAGATCCCTCGTATGCCACTGCGTAGCGGCTTGCCGTGGGCAGCGGTGTGAATGCAAAGCCCTGATGCAGCACGTTGTCCAACACATAAGTTTCCGGGCTGCGGTAATAGTAGATTCGCAGCGTGTTCGGCACCTTCCGCTTCGGGCACCATTCCGGCGCGCGTTTGCTCAGATCATGGTCTTTGAGATGCCTAGCTCTCTTTGGCAGGGGGCAATAGCTTTCGCCAAAGTGCATCATGAGTCCCTTTGACTTCTGGGACGCGGGGATCGCGTGATAATACCGTTCCGGGCAATTCCGACAGGTATACTCCTGCGGTGCAGGTTCTCTTTTCATGTATATACTCCTTTTGATTTATATGTGAGGCCCCGGAAATCATCCGGGGCCTCTGACTTATGGGCGCAGCGTAAAGCGGTTCTCCCCGGCAAATGCACTTTGCAGGCGTCTTACTTCCGCCTCCAGTGCCGCTATGATCTGTTCTACCTGTTCCGGCGTGTAATCGTAACACACGCGGCTTGCACAATTAGAAAGTGAATGGATAGCGTCTACGGCGCGTTGTGTGCGCTGTTCAGCCACACGCACGAACCGTTCCGCTTTGGTTTCTTTTTGCCTCAATGTTCAAGACCTCCTTACGCAATTTCCTGCTCACCCCAGCGAATACTGAAATGGCCTTCTTCGTCCACGTCGCGGTATAGCAGCAGCGATTTCAGATCGTAGTCCACTCCGAACTGCTCGTAAATATCATCCATGTCCATCTCGTCGCCCTTCATAAAGAGATTTAGCTTCTCTTTTGCCAGTATCATCTGCATCAGGTTGGACTCAATACTCTGGGCATAAGTCAGAAAATAGATGTCCTTCCAGTCCACGGAATTGAAGCGGATGAAGCGCATATAGAACTGGCTCATACGGGAGTTATTATAGTGCAGTTCCGGGATGATAACCTTGTTGACGAACTCAAAGTTGACCGAGCTGGGTAAGCTCTGCTGCGTACATAACAAAATGCCGTTTTCACTCTTGCGGAGTGTTTGCCGTAATGCCCTGCGTTTCGCAAGGGTAGTTGTCGTGCCGGTCACGATAAAAAGCGGTCGGTCGGGAAACGCCTCACGCAAAGCTGCCGCATAGGCATCCAGTACCACCTTGTGACGTACACCTATGGCAACGATCTCATTGGGCCAACTGCCGGTAAGTTGAATCGCTTTCTGAAGCTTTCCGGGGAGCTCACCGGTATACTCTGAGACGGTATTAGGCGCTGCACTGATCCGCAGCAGAAGTGTGATCTGCTGGATGATCCACAGCATGGCATCTTTCCGCGCATTATTCGTCGAGGCAAAATAGTTCCGGCGCATGGTGTGAAATTCCTTGACCGCCTGCACCCAGACGTCCTTTTCTTCTTGGGAAAACATAATCGGCTCCTGATGGATACGCTTGATCTTCTTGCCTGTTACCTCCTCAAAGGTACGGGTGATTACTGTCTTGGCGAGGATGTCGCGCAGAATATCCGCATTATAGACATCCTGTGTGCGCTGCCCAACACCGAATACGGTGATCTTCTCCGGCAGGTGTGAGTTGGCGAACAGCGTATAGCCACGGCGATAGGCCGGGATCGGCTGACCGAGCCACGGGTTCGCTTCCTGCGTCGTCGTGCCATCCTTATCATAGTGATAGATAATGGGGCACCAGGAGATCATATTGACAGAATTATTGTAGAGCAATTCCATCTGCGGCGCGAACTCGGAAATATTATTCCGCGTACTGGTGCCTGTAGTCAGCAGCTTGGAAGAACAACGTCTGAAGCAGGACAGCACCGCCTTGGTGCGGCTGCTGTACGGGTTGCAGATTTCATCGCTTTCATCCAGCACGAGGCAGGTCTTTCGGCTATGGATCTTCAGCCATTTTTTGATCTGCCTGTGGTACTTGCACAGCGCGTTGAAGGTCATCAGGACAAAATCGCCGGGCTTGATCCGATCCAGATCCCGCAGCCGTTCCACGAACACATAGGATATATCATAATTGGGCAGCACCACATCCCAGTTGTTGCGGATGGAGATGGCCGGTGAAATGACCCATGTGTTGCGGTAGCCCTGTTTCTCCATACGGTATTTCCCGTAGGCGATACCGGCTATGGTCTTGCCGGAACCCTGTTCCCACTGCAGCAGCGTATAGTACTTTTGCAGCGCAAGGTTCAGGTCGTGGAGCTGGGTATCGTTCAGCAGGATCTCTTCCTCGTTTTCCGAATCCCACAGCCAGAAATCATCCAGCCATTCCCCAATCTTGGCATCCTGACTCATTTCAGAGAAAGACTGGCTCTGTATCAGATAGTCATTTCGCTTTTTACGCAGCAGCCGTTCATAGCCCGGAAGCGTCTTACCATGCAGTACCGCATTGTAGGCCGGAACAGGCCGGCGCATTTCAGCGGTCATACGACGCCGTGCCGCCGCACTATACCCTTTATATACGAAAGCATAGTCCTGCTTGACGAGACGAATCTCATCGTGTTCCGGCCGACGGTGCTGGCTCCTGAGCGTCTGGCGGAGATAATGCAGTACCTTTGCCTCAGTCAGTCGCCGGCTGCACCACTCTTCGTACTTCATATCCGGTGGCTGTGTTTCGGTATAAAACCGGTGCAGATACTCACAGCACTTGGCGTAACGGTCTTTCAAAGCGGGATGTATCTTGATCTGGTACAGCATCTTTTCTACCGTATAGGTGAACGATTCGGACGTCTGGCGTTCCTTCGCCAGTTCCCGCAGAATCTTGGCGCGGTTCTCCTTCAGCATGGCCTTTGGCATTTGCAGCAGTGTCATGTGGATCGTCTGTGCCGCGCCATCATAGATGCCGCCGGAAAGGTCGGTATCCATCTCTGTGTGGTATCGGGCCGGCGTTTCGGTATCTGTACTCTTCTTTTGCCAGAATTGCAGCTTCACGGGGAAACGTGGTACACCCATTTGGGTAAAGGCGTTATCCGGCAGCAGAACTTGACCAAGGAAACGGAAGTGAGCCTCCATCTTCCGAATCATCGATTTATCCGAAAAAGAGTCTGCCAGAAAAGAACAGGGGACAATCAGGGCCAGGATGCCCAGTGGCTTCAGAAGCTCGGCCGCTTTCAAGCAATAATAGAGCTGCGACAGGTATTCCCTGCCATCCTCTGCAAACCATCTCAGATTGAAGGGCGGGTTTCCAACCACATAATCGAAGCGTACCTGCGGCGTATAATTGCGGATATCCTTATTGATCAGATTAGCCTCCGGGTAGAGGAACGATGCCACCTTGTATGCCTTGGTATCCAGTTCGCAACCGTAGACGTTAGCTTCCACCGGCATTACGTTGAAGAAGTTCCCCATCCCGCAGGTGAGATCCGCCACCAGATCATCCCTTTCTAGCTGAAGACAGTCCACTACGAATTGACACAGGGCAGGCGGCGTAAAGAACTGGCCGTTTTCCAGCTCTTTTTTGGCCTCGCTGTATCTATGGTAGTTCTCATAGTCCTTTCGGGAAAGACCGTGCAGTCCGCCATCTCCTGTATAGCCCTGAAAGACATCTTCCGTTGTGATACCGTAAGTATCGCAGGCACCGCTGTCGATCAGATAGAGAAGCTTTTCGTTGACTGCTCTGCGGCTGCTCTGCGGGACCGGTTCTGTTGAGGGTGCATATTTCATGGCGGCACCTCAACACAAAAAGTCAAGATACGTTTCGGCAAATTCCTTTGCCAAAGCAGCGGTCTTGAACTTCAGATCCACACGTCCGTTCTTGAACATACGCAGATGCACGAGCTTCTGGCAGGTTGGGAACTGGAACTGCGATGTGGATACGTCGGAGTATCCCAGTAGCTCGGAAAAGCCTGCGGGAAAGCGCCCGAATGTATTGGTCTCATAGTGTGCTACAGCGGTAAAAATGTCCTGCATACGCTCTGCAAGCCTCCACTCTTCACGGCCCCATCGTTCATCGCAACTGCAAAAGTATCCGCCGAAGCGCAACGTATCTCCTTTTCTGTCGTAACCGGCATTGCTATTACTCCAATATGCTGCCTTATGGCATTTGGTACGCAGCTCCTGAAAAGCACGTTCTACGAAGCTGAGTCCGTCCAGCTGTATAAACATCTGGTCAACCACATCTTCATAGTGCAGCGCAAGAGCCCGCAGCGTGCGATGATACTCATTACTCGTATCCTTATCACATTTGTACGGGTCTGGCTCTGTGGGGATCAGATGCTCCTCAATGGTCTCCGCTGAGATCGTCACTTTGTACTTCGTATTGAAATGCCGCGTGAGCTCAGAGATGAACTTGCTGTGAAGCTTCTCCAGTTCTCGGTTAATATCCGTTATCCCAAACCGGTAGTTGCTTCCGAAGTAGGGCAGCGATCCGTCACTTGATGTACCAAGCAGGTCTTTTTGCGCCTGAAGGGCCTTTTTCCACTGTCGGCGTATTTCGCGGAACGCACGGCGGGATTCGTCATAGGCCTGTTGCTGCGTTTCGCAGAACATGAGATCGTCTTCCGGCAGACGGGAATCCGCCTTGATCTCGACTTGCTCCAATTTATCAAGTAATCCCATAATTATAATTCCTCCTACAAAAATAAAAGCACCGCTGAACTGTCGTCAAACAATTCAGCGGTGCTTTTCCTCATTTATTTCTTATTGTGTTGCTTCAGTCGCATGATTACTCAAAAGAGATTCTTAAGCTCTTCCCTAGATTTTCTGCCATTTTTTGCAGAAAAGAAAGCGACGGATTATAGTTGCCGCTTTCAAAGCGAGAAATATTGGCCTGAGCGGTTCCCATACGTTCCGCCAATTCCTTTTGAGTCATACCAATAGCCTTACGACACTCAATCTCGGCACGAATAACCTCGTACTGTGGAGTCAGTGCGTCATATTCGGCTATGACATCAGGTCTTTCACTGAATGTTTCCGCCTTGTATTCGTGCAACGGCATTGTTACTGCGCCTCCTATTGCAATGCCAAGGCTATTGTCCGGCTATTTACATTCGTCACACTATGCGCACATCGCCTCCGGCAGTTCCATCACAAAAGGGCACGTTTCCAAGGACACATGATACATGGAGTTCACGGTCTCAAAAACAGCCTTTTGGTCAGAGAACGACTGGATACGGATGACCCGCGAGGTACAGATTAGGCCACCGGAATGGCGTATCCATGCACGGCAGCCCTCACAGAGCGGCGCAGCCAACTGGCCGGTAAGAATGACCTGCTTCTTATTCATTTCTTTAACTCCTTCCTTTGACCGGTATGGTCATGAAAAGCGCGATCATTATCTGAGTTGAAAAATAGCCTGTGTATGATCTAATAGGCACATTTGAGAATGCTCCGTACCACATGTACGGTGGTATTCTCCCTCTGTGCAATCTCACGCGTACCATAGCCATCCGCCTTGAGCCGCAGCACGTTCATATCACGGCGGGGCATATGCCGGCCAAGATCGTGGAACAGCAGACCGGTCTCCATATCCAGAAAGCTCTCATCCGTTGCGGAGAGCATATCGAAAAGGGACAAGCCGTTTTCGTCCATGACTGCGTTCAGGCTGACGGTAGGCGCCGCACGCTTGGTAGACGCCTGATGGCGGAAATGATCTGCCAGGCGGCTCTCCATCTTGCGCCATGCAATGGTGGCGAAGCTGAACCGGCGGGACTCGCCCTGAGCGGTGTAGTCCATGACCGCCTGCAAGTAGCCGAAGATCACAACATCGTAATATTCATCCTCCGGCAGCTTCTTCTCCTTGAGAAAGGCGTAGACCAGATTATGGTGCTCCTCCGCAAAAAGCTGCTGTGCCTGAGACATGGGGGTATTCTCGTCCATTACAGATCCTCCTTCATATAGACCGAGAGCCGCAGCCTGAGCAAAAACTCAGGCTGCGGCTCTTCACATGGTTCAGACCCGCGCAGGGCCTGACGGATTCATTTACTGGGGAAGCTCCTCACGTTCACCGTCGATCACATCCGCACCGGAAATGCAGAAGTGATCGCCGCTGTCGGCAACGGTATACTCCGTGTTTGCGGCAGTATACTGGTCATCCTCGTTCTCACGGGCGGCAGACAGCTCCGCACGGCTCTTCAGCATTTCCTTTGCCTGCTGGCGGAACGATTCCACAAAGGCGCGGAAGTCGCCCACCTTTTCGGGCGGAATATCCTCCACCTTGCGGAAGGTAGCCACACTGTAGGTATTGCCATTGTCCACGCGCTTCAGGCCGATCTGCACCACGCTGCTCCATGCCGGACGACGCCGGGCCACAAACGCGGCGTTCATGAAATCATTGAACGGCCGCAGGCTGGTAGGCGGCAGAGAGAGCTGCACGGGGATATAGTCACCGTCCTGCAGGAGATACAGAATACGCATATTCTTGCAGGCTTTGCCTTTTCCGTCTGTTGCCGTACCGTAGCGGTTCAGCTCACAGGCAGCGCAGGCGCCGCCAGGCGTACCGTAACCCTGCTTCCCATCCACAGTGGAGCACAGGGGAACCGTGTTATCATCATATTCCATGCCTTCAGGCCAATAGGCGCCGCTGGCGTGGTGGAACAGGATGACACCCTGCAGAAAACGGGTATACTCCGGATTCTCCGGGTCGCCGGTAGGCAGCTCGAATTGCAGAGAGCCGCCAGCCGGGATCTTGACCTTGGGGAAGGAGAGCGTCAGGCCCTCCATATCATCGGCAAGATCATCATTGCCGAAATCAAGACCGTCCATAGCGGGAAGGTTGAACGTGTAGGGGGTCGCCATCGTCGTAGTTTCAGGATAACTCATTTTTTGATCCTCCATTTAATCATTTTGTTTTCACATTACGCTGCGGACGCTGTGGATACCTGATTCAGCCGTGACCACACGCTTCTGGGCATTGCCAGAATGTTGTAGCCGATGATCTCCAGATCCGTGGCACGGTCATAGCTGTTTACGTCCTGACTGTACCGAGTCACCGCGTTGGAGAGTCCGTACAAGCTCAGGTCGTGGCCTTCGATCAGATATTGCAGGATACCCTCACCCTCCGAGTCCGTAAGACCGAACTGTCGGGTGGTCAGCTTCACGACGCCGGGTACATCCGTGGTGTTCATAGGGACAGCCGCAGCCTCCCGCATCATGCCCACCACCTGACTGAACCGTGCCTCCTCTGCGGCGGCACGGACAGTGTCCTGTACCTTCAGCAGAAAAGCCTGATCGTCCGCAGCCAATGTCTTTTCAGAATAGAGCTGGAAGTTCTCCTCCGCATCCGTTGCCCGGCCGATATGGTTGCGCTTCGTGGCGGCGTCGTTGACCACCATGCCGTTGCTGCATACCAATCGGTAGATCAGGGGCTGGATGTTGACAGAGCCTAAGCCTACCTCGCTGTTGCTGATAACCACACCGGCCTGCACTGTGTCACCCGGCGTCACGTCCTCCTGTAAGCGGGGATTGACCGCCTTGATATACATGCGGGAGTCGGTGATCTGGCAGCTCTCGATGCGCACATCGGGGATCTCCGCCAGAATGGGCAGTACCGCCGAGGCGATGCTGTAGTTGTCCATACGCAGATAGCGGTTGCTGAGGTAGGCACGGGCCTTACCGTCCAGAACACGAATCATACGCTGGGCAGGCGTCCTCTCCAGCCATGTGTTGACATTGTGTGCCAGAAGTCCGGGGTCTTCGCTGCGCATCCGCTCATAGTACTTGGCGGGGATGCTCAGGTGTGTACCGATCTGCCGGTGGGCAATGTCGCCGATCTCCAGCGGTTCGATACGGTCTGCGCCATCACTGTTCAGCACATGGAGCGCCAGATCGTGGCCGTAGCTCTCAAGACGAAGGTTGCCGGTATTGACCACATAATCCTCTTTGGCATTCTGCTGCCGGGTGATCTCGGCGGCAAGCTGTTCCAGCGTCAAGCCTGTTTTCATGGCAGCACCCTCTTTACCAGTTCAGCGCGATGGCATCATCCGTCATGCTGGCGGCGATACCCTCACGCTCGAATACCTTCAGGAGCCGGGGCCAGTAATGCTTCTCCGGCAGGCTTTTGAATGAGGTCTGTGCTTTCTCCACGTCACCCTGACGGATGCAGACGTCACCGTTATCCTTGATAACCAGACTGCTGTAGCCACGGGAGTTGAGGTCGTAGATCAGATCATCCAGAACCTTGCGGCCCTGCTGCTCGAACCAGACCTGCGGATCGATCTCACGGGGCGGGGCAGGCAACTTCTCGGAAGCGCCGTTCTCCGCTGTGCTCTGCACCACAGGTGTGACTTTCAGCAGTGAGCAGGAAAAATTGGCCTTTTGGTCAAATGTCACCTCTGCCTGATCATAGTCGGGAATACCGGAGATGGTGATACGGCCTGTTCCGCCGTGAAGGATCAGCTTCTCCGGTTCCGGGCTGCGCCACTCCCATGTGGCATCCGGATATACCGCTTTCAGATACGCGGAGATCCTGTGATTGACATGGCGGAGCAGCAGTGGGCCGAAGCCTTCTTCCTCTTCCATGGACAGTGAGCGAAGGCTCTGCCGCTGTGCGTCATAGGCAGCTCTGCGGGCAGCACGCCGCTTCTCGGTTTCCTGTTCCTGAATATAAGGGAACACGAACGCGGCCGTGACCCAAATCGCCCAAATGGTAAATGCGGCTGTCAGAAGCCAGATCTGTGTGTCGCTGCGTACAAACGCAACGATAGCCAGAACGGCCGCGATAAGGACAGAGACACCAGACCAAATGGACTTCTTCTTATTCATGCTTTGCACATCCTTTCCTTTTCGTGATGAAAACAAAAAAGAGGAGCTGCCACGCATCTTTTTTGATACATGACAGCTCCTCTTATGCCCGGCATTTTATCCGGGCAGGGGTTCTCGTTCTCCGTCGATCTCCGGCGCCTGTTCCGGCGCTTTCGCCTCACCGGGCTGAAGATAGCGCCATCGAAACGCAATGACCTTCAGACGCTTATCCCGCGTCCAGCCATCCCGTTTCAGATAGTCCTCCAGCTCCAGTACGCCTTCCACATTGATCAGCGCACCACGGTGCAATTCTCTTTTTGCGAATTGAGAGGCGATAGCGCCAAAAGCAACGACCTGATAATACTGCGTTCTTGCGTAAGCTCCCTTACCGGTACGCTCCGCAAGATCAAACCGAAGATAGGGCCGGTTATTGGCACTGACTTTCAGTTCAATATCATCCGATACGATACGGCCGACGACGGATATATTTGCCATTACACTCCTTTCTGCCTTACGGCTAAAATATCTATATAAAAAGTGCCGGCATACAGCATCAGCCATTAAAGCAAAGCTGTCATGTCGGCACAAAATTACAAACTTAACAAACGTGTGCGATCCGAAAAGTACTCGGAAACCCTGATCGGGCGATGCACATAAAACAACTACAAGTGCATTGTAGCACTATATATTGCGGTTGTCAATAGTTTGCAATTCTATATATAGATATTTCTTAAAACACATGAGAATCAATGATGTGCTGCAGCGCAGTGATTGCGGTAGAGTATGACACATCTTCAAAGAGAAGTGCGGATGTGATCTGATCATAGTCACTTCTATATGCGTCGGAGTCAATGATCTGTCGGAGGAGATCATTCATATCCGCTCCCTCTTGCGCAGACGGGCATGTCTTGTGCGGGCGGCGTTCCAGAATGACCTCGCGGGCTAAGTTCCGCAGAGTATCATCAATCGTGACGATCATACTCAGTTTATATATGTCATAGATATGCCGCGAATGCTCTGTGATGGCTTCGTTGAGATAGTAGTCCGCAAGTGCAAACAGCTTATCCAGCAAAGTGCGTTCCGCCGCCTGCACATTGACCGAAAATGGTTGCAGATGATATTCGCTGATAATGTCGTCCCTGCCGGTATCTTTCAGGAAATCATAAATGAGACTGGATGCGTCCATGGGATGATTCGGGAATGCGCGCATGGAGACAACGGTTTCAACGATAAGCTGCTGCTTCAAGTACGCTGCCCCTTGCAAAGCGGGGTAATTGATGATATAGCGATTATAGTCACGTCGGCTGCGAATTTCTTCAGCATTGCTCAGAGATAAATCTAAGTCATCAATTACCGCCACAATATTCCGTTTGAGCGCTTTGCGTTGTCCTTCGCTGGGACGATCTTCAACATTCAGGTCAATGTCCTCAGAAAAACGCTGGATCAGCTTATAGCATTTTGAGAGTGAAGTGCCGCCTTTGAACACGATGTCCGGCTGGTAGGATGTCAGCTTCCTCAAAAATTCTGTGACATAGTAGTCTTTTTCAATGATACTGGCTGCGATCTCCGTTGCATCCGCCGTTCGCAGCACTGTCTGCTCAAACAATTCTCTATTACTGTGCAACATGATAGATGATCTCACTTTCCACCAGAGTGCGCATAGCCTTATCAGGAAATGCCGGTGCGTATTCTGTGATGTCGCGTCTTGTAATGCTGTTTTTTGTGATAAACTCTATGGTCCGCTTCTTTCTTCCCTCGGAGAAATAAGATGCCGGCACCTCATTCATAAGTTCCAGAAAGCTCAACACAGCAACATTCTTTGCCGTGATCTTACTTCTGGCTCTGCGTAAAATAACACGCTGCTTCCCGATAGCTATCTCACGGGAACGCGTCTTTTCGTTGTTGGTACAGACTTCTATGGTATTTGGCATTTGCGTTGACAGCCCCAGTTGGTTTAAGAAAGCTGCACCGGAATAGTAGCCATAACAGCCAGAGCTATCCTTTACATACTTTTTCTCGATTACCTTGCGGGGATCGAGCAGACTGGCACCAAATGCTGTCTCAGTGGGAATATAATAAATGCCCCGGTCAAAACGCGCCAGTTTACCAGTCCTACACAATTCGTTCAGTTCTTTGAAGAGCCACGGGCGTGAATAGCCCCCGCAGTCAATCTCATCAAGTAAGATCGGCTCGTTACAGCCGAAATCCTCTGTGAGTCTATCTAAAAGTGCCATATCACAGCCCCCTTCTAATCATAGTATGCTCACCTTGGTTTGAATTATACTATTTTTGATGCGTGATGTCAATATTGCTATAATCCGACGCCTCCTCAAGCCCAAGAAAACCATCGGTCGGGAGGGATGCGTCAAGGAAGCTGCTGCCGGTCAGGATACGCTCGGAAGATTTGAAATAGAAACGGTACTGGCGTCCGATTTCTACTCTGTCCTGCTTGGGCAGTACGAGCGTCATTTCATGCTCCTGACTATCTATGATCCGGATATTGCGGTACTTGCGGAGCGGCGTCTGCATGATGGCAATGCAAAAGCCATCAATGGTGGTATAGCGGGCGGTGATAATGAGATGATAGATTGCCACAGCTTTGTAAGCGAGCCCTATGGCGAGGATGCCGCTGAGCAGCACGGTGATGGTATCACGGGAAAAGAAAATGGTTGCTAGACCTACAAAGAAGAAAGCTGCTCCTACCAGTGCGGTAAGGAGCAGCTTTTTCTTCAGAGGCAGCGGTGCTGTCCTGAGCTTGTCCATCATGACAGCCTCTCAAAGATGATCTGGCGGCGCAGATAGAGGTTTGCCACAGCCTGCAGCACGGGGCGGCAGCAGACGAAGGGCCTGACCATATCCGCGATATTATCGCTGGTGGTGGTATCGTCTGCATACAGGGCCTCCATCAGCTGCGAATCAGAGTGAATCGTATGGATATCATACTCCACGCACTTGATCAGCTCCGCTGTGGACAAAAGAGCCTGTTGGGACAGGTGGTAAACCCGCCGCTCATTTGCGCTGCGCCGATCCTTGCGGAAGAGCTTCCTGGTAATGGCAAAGGGGACATGGCCGAAGACCGTCAGCTTGATAAAGGAAATCAGGCGCAGCAGCAGACTGTCGGAGATCGGCACTATATAAAGTCCCGACAGCAGGGCATACAGCGCATCCTCACCGGTCTCACCGCAGCCCTCAACCACCAGCCCGCGCTGCAGCAGCCGACGCATACAGTCATGGAAGCTGCGCTGCGGCGCGATGCCGCTGGCTTTCAGCTTGGCGATATAGGTATTCTCAAGGACTCCGGCATCCATGATCTGCCAGTTCAGCGTGGCCCACAGGATCATCTCCTGAATGTCCAATGCGTACTCACGCTTGTTGATGATGACCATAGGGCAGGTCATATCGCCCATGTGGCCTTTGCGCTCGAAACGGCCCACTGCCGTGTAGTATTTCTGCATGTATTTCACCTCACATTTTCTCATGAAGCCTTGGAGCTTTTCTTCATCGGCTCATATTCAAGACTTTGCAAAAACTCCTTGTTGGACTTCAGGCGTTCGGCAGCTCTATGTACGGCCGCACCCAGGTAGTTCGCCTTGATGCCATAATGGGCGGCAATGTCCGTATTGCTCAGGCCGATAAACTTCAACTGCATTGCCTCAATGCCCAGCCGTGCAACACCATCGTATTGCTGCTTTGCGCTTTCCAGAAGGGATAGTGCATCTACCTCAGCCAACTGCTCCTGAAAGCTGCGGATACCGGAAGCCATGGCACGGCGGCTGTCAGCTTCCGTATCAAAGATCTCCGATACCGGGAAGCAGCGTCTCTCCTTGCTGCGCTGCAGCCGGCAATAGGTACGCAGACCGTTCTCAACGACCTTCTGGGCATAGGTGGGAAAGCTGGCGCCGCCATCCGGGTCATATGTCACCGCAGCCTTGCAGAGCCAGATGCAGCCCTCTTGAAACAAATCGTCATAGCCGAAACCATAGCACTGTTCATTGACCTGAATGCTGGTACGGATGGCCCAGCGTACCACATCCATGTTCGCCTCTACCATATCGCGCTGGGTATCGGTAAGGGCGATATCCTTATTCTTCATTGTTGAATTCACCTCTCTTTTCCGGTGGATTTAGGCACGGTTTCTATGCGATCTCTGTGCCGGGGATACGAAATTGCTCGCAGGCGCGGATCAGCCGGTCACACATATACGCACCGAATTGCGCGATGTGCGCCTGATCTTTATGCAGACCGAACTCTGTCTGCATCCATTGGTACGCCTCTCGTTTGGACATCAGGCCGGAGCGCCACAGGCGGTCAAAAGCTCGGTGTGCCTGGATACGTTTATGCCGCAGGTCCCCGTCTGCCAGAGAGCCCAACGGGAGCCGCGTGGTGCGATGGGCGGCCACATAGCTGTTGCAGGCGGGGTAACGGTCACAGACATACAGATACTTGTATGTGCCGCGGTCATTTCCATACACAAAGCTGGCCGGGTGTAGAGTGGCCTTGGCCCCGCAGTTGGGGCAGTGGATGTTGACTCTTTTCAGATGATTCACCTCCTTTACAGGGTGCGTATACGTTCATTGCTGGCAGCTCTCCCACATCTGGGAAAGACTGCACCGTTTCGGGTCCTCTACATTCCAGACAAGCCAACTGGTATAGAAGTGTTGGAAGCCTTCCAGCGTCATAACGCCGACGCAATCATACTTATCCACGGTCTCACCGGAAAGCTCCTCGAATACTGCTACGGGGATGATCGTTGGCACGGCATTGTGATTTACAGACAGAAGAAAGCCGGAGCAGTTGGGACAATGCTGGCAGTCGATGAAAAAACTGTTCCGCCAATTACAGCAGGTTGCCTGTAAAAATCGGTAAAAACGCTTGTCCATAAAAATCCCCCTATTATCATTATCCGTAAAACGAAATCAAAAGTGCGCCACTTTTTGAAAAAATTTTCAAATTTCTCTGCGGCCGCGGGGTCGGGGGCGTCTGGAGACGATAAATGTCATGGCCGCAGCCACGGCCAGAATGATGCAAATTGCTTTTTTCATAGTGTTTTCCTCCTAATTTTCAGTTCGTTCACAATACACCACATACCGCTGCCGCCCACCCGAAGCGTAGGGATGGCAGGTCAGCAGTGTCAGTAGGTCGCGGTTCGGTTGTATCTTAATTTTGTTCGCTTCATAGGGCTGGATGATTTGAATATCGGCCACCGTATAGGTCAGCGTCTTCCACAGGTTCGTAAGCTTCACGGTGTCGCCTACAGCCAGCTTGTCTATATGCCGGAAGTAATCCGCACCGCGCCAGCCCCGGTGGCCTGCAATGACGCAGTTGGTGTTGTCGCCACCAATAGGGGCAGAGGTATTGCCCAACACCGCAGCCCCTGCGGCGAGGTGGTCGTCGGATGCGCCCAAGTAGACGGGCATGGTCAGCTCCATGACAGGAATTTCTAAGACACCGATGATCTCATCCTCGATGCCATAGGCGGCCAAATCGGCGGCGGGTTCCTCACAGGCTTCGAGGTCAACAAGGCCGGATTGCTTTTTGACGTAGATACGCTGATTGTAGACTTGTAAGGCCGCCAGCAGTTTGGGGTGCTGCTCCGGCTCGTCATGTTCAGCTAAAAACTCCTGCACTGCCGCATCTGTGTCGGCTTGCAGCCTGTGTCCCGTAAACACCGGCCATAGCATGACACAGACACCCACCACGGCCAGCAGCGCCGCCAGTACGAGAGATGTCTTACGCATGGCGTACCCTCCTTACCAAAAAGTAAGCACCGCCGATCATGGCCACCGCGCCAAGGCCGATGGCAAGGCCAGTGAGGTAATGCTGTGTCCACGAGGATGCCACGGGCTTTTCTTCTGCGGTAGATGCCTGTTCGGGGGTGTAAGGAACACGGTTCCCTCGAACTAAAAGCCGGTGGGTGTTGATACCGAAAGGTGTGCAGGTCACCAACGTGACCAAATCCTTGCCATCCTCGATTTGGAGCAGGCTTGTGTCCGTAGGCAAGACTGTGTTGATATTGTCTACCTCATACGCCAACACCTCACCCAATACATGGATGTAAAATGTATCGCCTTTTTCGAGTTGGTCAATGTCCGAAAATAGCTTGGACGAGGCCATTCCACTGTGGGCAGACAGCACGGCGTGAGTACTGCTGCCGCCCACCGGCAGAGACGTTCCTACCACATGGCCCACGGATTTTTCAAGTGTCTCAGCACCCGTACCGTGCTGCACAGGAAGGTACACGTTGATTTTGGGGATGTCGATGTAAGCCATGACACCGCCCACCGTGAGCTGATCTGCGTAGGCCAAGGGAGGGGCGGAAGCCCCTCCCTCAGAAATAGTCGCCGCGCCGGACAGCATGGCGTTATACTGCTCTGCCGCTTGCCGCTGCTGTTCTAATTCATCAGCGTTGCTGTTCTCGATGGCGGCGGTGTAGGTGGTTTCCACACTAGAGTGGTACTTTTCACTTAAAAGTTCTCCCACCAGCGGATAGAGAAGTAACCCCAGCGCCACAACGCCGCAAGCCGCCGCCAGTAGCCAGCGCTTCACTGCTTGCTCTTATGCTTGCGGGACTTGACCACAATGAAAGCCGCAGTACCCAGAAGCAGAATACCGCCGATGGTGAACATCCATGTGCCGTAGCCGCCAGTCTTGGGCAGATCAAAGCCGGGGTTGTTAACCACGGTCAGGGGGACAATGGCATTGCCATCGGTCATGGTGGCGTCCTTGCCGTTGACAGTGGCAGAGGCGGTCAGCAGCTTGGCGCCGCACTGCTCACAAGTACCGTTTTCCTTGGTGGTAATCACGACCTTGACTGCCTCCTTGAGCAGCACATAGCCCTTATCGGTGGCGATTTCGGTCAGGGAATAAGCGTCATCTTCCAGGCCCTTAACCACGATGTGGCCCTGTGCATTGGGGATAAAGGTGGTAGCATCAGCCTTCTTGGCGGCAATGCCCTTGGCGTAGTACACGCCATCCTTCTGCTCAGCAACGACATACACATCGTCAGCATCATTGTGCAGCAGGAACTTGACGTTCTGGATGTCACCCTTGCCATCGCTGAACTGCTTCAGCACGTCAATGCCGTAAGTATACACGTGGCAGCAGTCCTCCAGCGTGTCATAGTAGGTAGTGTTGGTACGCTTCCAAGTCAGGGTCACAGTGTTGGGATTATCAGTATCGCCCATCTGCGCGTCGGCGGTCAGGGTGGCGGAGTAAGTAATGCGCATGGTGCAATCGGAATAGCCACGCTTGACGCTATCAGTGTAAACAGAGGTCGCCTCGTTGATCTCCACCAGACCGGTCTCGGTCATGCGGATGGTCATGGTGTTGGCGGTATCATCGTAAGTTGCCGTAAATTTGCCGGAGTTTTCATCCCAAGTAGTGATTTTGTCAGTGCAGGCGGAATCACGGAAGAACTCGATAACCACGTCGTTTTTGTTGTACTTGATGCCCTCGCTCAGAGTATCCACATAGGTGTACTCACTCAGGCTGGAAGCCTTGGAGGTAATGGTGGGCAGGGTGCTGATGATCTGGTAGTCCACAACATCGCCCACGGAAGCGGTAGCAGTGTGAGCGTAACCGTCCTTGATGTCGGTCAGGCTGCCGGTATTCTTGCCAGTGGAGTTCTTTGCTTCGCGCACAGTCTTATCCAACGTAGGATTGCCGGTCTGATTCTTGGGGTAGACGGTCACATCGTAATTCCACGCCGCGCCGTCGATGGTAGTCATGGGCAGGGATACGAAGAAGGGGTTGCAGGTAGAAGTCACATTTTCGGGGACGCGGGTTTCCACCACCAAATAAAGCCCCTGCTCCATGTTGGAGACGGAGGTATGACCGGCAGTATCGGTCTCGGTCATGGCAACGCCACCGTTCTTCACGGCAGTTTCCAGAGCGTTCTTCACATTCGTAGCGTTGGCTGCGAGAGCTGCGGCCAGCTTATTATTCAGGGTATCAGACGTGAAATAGTTGACGCCACCCTCAGTCTTGTGAGCATCGGCGGCGGCCAGGCCGATGGCAGACAGCACGGCGTTGGAGCGCTCAGAGCCATCAAAGCCATACAGTACGCCCACCTGACGCTGGCCGTCCACCACCTCGTTGCTCATGGTGACATCAGCTACCTTCAGATATGTGAACTCCACGCCTTGGATGGCGTACTTGCTCAGCTTGTCAATGACGGCATCGTCATGCAGGCCGGTGGAAACATAGGATTCCGCATCCCACACGCCATCTTCGCTGGCCTTGGTGATATCATATTTATAGATACTCAGGGATGCTTTCTTCGCCGG
>ENA-OUQF01000623-OUQF01000623.1-human-gut-metagenome-genome-assembly--contig:-NODE-623-length-25588-cov-6.533036_pt1 | contig 25588 bp, 21 predicted proteins | sample MGYA00237947_ERZ548826 | MGnify/ENA primary metagenome ERZ548826 (study PRJEB26490, sample SAMN05194701) | human gut metagenome | biome: terrestrial biome; feature: human-associated habitat; material... | reverse complement strand
GAGCGACGAAAAGGCTCCCGAATCGGTAACGGTGATCGACCGTTCGGGCGGATTTTTGAGTTTTCTCAACCGCGCCTTCGGTTCGGCTTTGAAATGGCTTTACGAGATCACGCACAGCTATCTCATCGCGATTTTACTGTTCGCGCTGATCATCAAGATCATTCTCTTCCCGCTTTCCATCAAGCAGCAGAAAAACTCGCAGAAGATGGCAAAGCTTGCACCCCGACAGGAGATCATCCGCAAAAAGTACGCGGGACGCAACGACAGATCTTCGCAAACGAAGATGAACGAGGAAATTCAGGCGATGTATGCCGAGGAAAAATACAACCCCATGGGCGGCTGTCTGCCGATGCTTTTGCAGCTTCCGATCATCATGGTGCTGTATACCGTCATCACCAATCCGCTTTCGAGCGTTTACGGCTACGGCAAGGAAGCTTTGCAGAAGCTCTCCGAGGTTTTCACAGCAAACGTTCACCTCTTCCCCGGAATCAAGGCTTCGATTACCGAGACCGACGCGATCTCGCGTATTGCCAACGCGGCAGACCCTGCCGCCGTGGAAGCCGCTTTCGGAAGCGATATCTATTCGCAGATTACCGGTTTTTACAAGACCTTCCAAATCGCGCCCGGTCTTAATTTGATGGACAAGCCCGAGCTTAAGCTTTCGCTGCTCATCCTCGTCCCGATCCTTGTCTTTCTCGCTTCCTTCTTCTCGACGAAGCTTATCCGCAAGTTTACCTACAACCCCACCGCGGGCGATCCCCAGACGCAGATGTCCAACAAATTCATGGATTGGACCATGCCGCTTATGATCCTGTGGTTCAGCTTTTCGGTTCCCGCGCTGGTCGGCGTTTACTGGGTGTTCCAGAACGTCATCTCGATCGGTCAGCAGTATCTTTTGAGCAAAATGTATCCCGTTAAGGCGCCGACGCCCGAAGAAATTCGCGAAGCCGAGCTTCTGATGCGCGGAAAGAAGCCGAAGAAGGCGGTCATTAACGATGACGACGAACGTCCCGCACAGAAAAAGCCGCCCGTTCAGAAAGCGGCGCTGAAGAAAAAGAAAGCAAAATCGCCGTTTATTTACGCGAAAAAGGGCATTGATCCCGCTTATCTTGCGCGCGTAAAGGCAAAAGGAAAAGTGCCGAAAGCCAAGATGAAGCCCTGAGCGTTTTTTCGAAAAACGCCCTGCGGTGAAAAAGAGCCGATGCTTCGCTCTTTTCCCCTTTCCCTGTTTTGGATCATAACGCACCGATGTGCTTTATGATAGATCGGCTTTGCCGCGTCGCGGCAGAGTGTCGCAAACGAATCGGCGTTTGCAAAAAATCCACCTTTTGAAAGGAAACAGCAAAATGGAAATCATTGTAACCGGAAAAACCGTCGAAGCCGCCGTTGCGCTCGGCGCGGAAAAGCTGGGACGCGACGTATCCTCCGTGACCTATGAGGTTTTGGAAGAGCCGAAAAAGGGACTTTTCGGAATCGGCGCGACCGACGCGCGGGTTAAGGTATCGGCACAGGACAGCGCCGAAGACCTGACGCTCGATTTTCTCAACACGCTCATTAAGAACATGGGCATCGAAGCCGAAGCCAAAATCGTCGACGTAAGCGAAAGCATTCCCGAAGGCAAGAGCCTTGTCGAGAAGAACATCTCGGTTGAGATCACGGCAATCGGAGGCGAAGAAGGCGGACGCGGACTGGGCGTTCTGATCGGTCATCACGGAGAAGTGCTCGACGCGATCCAGTATCTTACCAACCTTGCCGTCGGCAAATTCCCGAAAGAGGACGGCGACCGTCAGTACATCAAGGTCTCGATCGACGCGGAAAATTACCGTGCAAAGCGCGAGGAAAAGCTCAAGGAGCTTGCCCGCCGCATGGCAAACAAGGTTCTGAATTACCGCCGCAATATGACGCTCGAACCGATGGCAGCCTATGAGCGCCGCATCATCCATTCGGAAATTCAGGGCATCCGCAACGTTCACACCTATTCCATCGGATCGGAAAACGACCGCCGCGTCGTTATCGCCTATGGAGAAGCGACCGCCGAAGAAAAAGAATAACTTCATAAAAACCGCAGACCTCCGTGCAAGTTTTCACTTGCACGGAGGTCTTTTTATTTACGCGGTCTTATTCCGTCGCGCCGCAAAAAAATCAAAACACCGTAAGTCCTTTTTCCCGCATCGTTTCCTCAGCGCGCGAAAGCGCGTCTTTCTCGGGAAGAATCTTCGGAAGCGTGTCGGGAAGACCGAGCGCGCGGTATTTCGCAGCGGCAAGGTTGTGATAAGCAAGAACGCGAACGCCGACGACATTCGAAAGTCCCGCCAAAAATTCTCCGATCTTTTCGATCTCGGTGTCGTTACAGTCGGGGACAAATGGAATGCGGATCTCGATCTTCGCCCCGCTTTCGTCGAGCTTTTTCAGGTTTTCCAAAATGAGGCGGTTCGAAACGCCGGTACAGCGCGTATGAACCTCCTCGTCAAATGCTTTGACATCGTACAAAAAACGGTCGGTGTACGGTTTCACTGCAAGAAGGCTTTCGAACGGGACAAACCCGCATGTATCGACGGCGGTACGGAGGTTTTCCTCCTTACACCGTTTCAGGAGCCGCGCGCAGAATTCGGCTTGCAAAAGGCATTCCCCGCCCGAAAGGGTGATCCCGCCGCCGCTTGTCTCGTAAAAATCGCGGTCCTCGATAAGGATCTTCAAAAACTCCTCTTCGCTTATCTTCTTTCCGTAAACGCACAGTGCGTCGGCAGGACAGGAGGGAACGCATTTGCCGCAGGCGGTACAGTTTTCGCGACGAAAAATGTGTTTTCCGTTCGAAATAATGTGACACGGACAAACCGAAGCGCATCTGCCGCAAAAGACACATTTGTGTTCCGTGAACGAAAGCGCGGGCTTTCCCGACAGCCCCTCGGGATTGTGGCACCATATACAGCGCAAAGGACAGCCCTTGAAAAAGACCGTTGTGCGGATGCCGTCGCCGTCGTGAACGGCAAACCGTTTTATATCAAAGATCATCGCTTCCATTTTTTATGCCTCCGCAAATTGAATTCTTTCCCCTATTCTATCCGAAAAAGAATCGTTTGTAAATGTATTTTCCGTGCGCCTTATACTTTTCGCACCCATAAAAATTCCATGTTGACCGTATTTTTTTCAAAAAAGACTTGAAAAAATACCGCCGCTCCACTATAATGGTAGTAAACTTCCGCAAAAGTCTTTTTGCGGATCATTCCGAAAAACGAAAGGATCTACTCTTATGAAACTCGGCGTACTTACAGTCCCGCTTTCCAACATGTCGGTGGAAGAAATGCTCAAGTATCTTCACGGTCTCGGCGTTGAAGCCGTTGAGATCGGATGCGGCGGTTATACCAACGACGCACATTCCAAACCCGAAGAATTGCTTGCCGACAAGGCAAAACTCAAGGCTTATAAAGAGCTTTTCCCGAAATACGACATGATCATTTCGGCTCTCTCGGTTCACGGCAACGGCGTTTCGCCCGACAAGGCTTTTGCCAAGCTTTCGAATGAAAAATTCGAAAACGCCTGCCGCCTTGCCAACGAGCTGGAGCTGGATACGGTCATCACCTTCTCGGGCTGTCCCGGCGGATCGCCCAAGGATGAGACCCCCAACTGGGTAACCTGCCCGTGGCCCGACGATTTTCTCAAGGTTCTCGACTATCAGTGGAACGACGTTCTGATCCCGTACTGGCAGAAGGAAGTTGAGCTTGCAAAGAAATACGGCGTTACCAAGATCGCCTTTGAAATGCACCCCGGTTTCTGCGTTTACAACCCCGAGACCATGCTGAAGATCCGCAAGGCGGTCGGCGACAACCTTGGCGCAAACTTCGACCCTTCTCACCTCATCTGGCAGGGAGTCGACCCCGTCGCCGCAATCAAGGAGCTCGGTCTTGCCGGTGCGATGTTCCACTTCCATGCAAAGGACACCAAGATCGATATGTACAACACGGCAGTCAACGGCGTTCTCGACACGAAGCATTACAGCGACGAGATCCACCGCTCGTGGGTATTCCGCAGCCTCGGCTACGGAAGCAGCATCGAAAAGTGGAAGGAAATGGTTTCCATGCTCCAGCTCGTCGGTTACAACCACGTTATGAGCATCGAGCACGAGGACAGCTATATGAGCAGCAAAGAAGGCCTCGAGAAGGCAATTTCGTTCCTGCGCTCGGTCATCATCCGCGACCCCAAGCCGAACGGAATGTTCTGGGCATAATTTTACACACAAAAACGGCGTGCGGTGTTCCACACGCTGTTTTACTTTGTCAAAAAAGTCAAAACGGGAAAGCGTTCCGCTCTCCCGTTTCTCTTATTATTCTGATTTGAAAGCACTGTCAGTCGGCATTCTTTGCGTTTTCTTCAATGATCTTCTGCGCAAGCGGAGCGGGAACTTCTTCGTAGCGCACGAACGCATAAGTAAAGCTTCCGCGCCCCTGCGTCATGGCGCGCAGCGAGATGCTGTAATTGGTCATTTCGGCTTGCGGAACTTCGGCTTCGATAATGCTGATCCCGTGTTTTTCGCCCTGCGACGTGCCGAGAATTCTTCCGCGGCGCTTGCTGACATCGCCGATAACATCGCCCATGTAATCGTCGGGCACGGTAACGATGAGACTTCCGACCGGTTCGAGCAGTGCGGGCGACGCGTTTTTCAGCTCTTTATAGGCAAGCGACGCCGCCATCTTGAACGCCATTTCCGACGAGTCGACATCGTGATAGGAACCATCGAAAAGGTTTGCCTTGAGTCCCATCATCGGATAACCCGCCAAAACGCCCTTCTGCATACAGTCGGAAAGTCCTTTTTCAACGGCGGGATGGAAATTCTTCGGAACCGAACCGCCGAAAATACTCTCGGTAAAGGTAAGCCCCTCGGTATCGGACGGTTCAAACGTGATCTTGACATGTCCGTACTGACCGTGACCGCCCGACTGCTTTTTATGCTTTCCTTCGGCGTCGATCTTTTTCTTGATGGTCTCGCGGTAAGCGATCTTCGGAAGCTCGGTGCGGACCGATACGCCGAAACGGGTCTTCAGCTTTGCCATTACGATATCAAGATGCTGTTCGCCCAAACCGTAAACCAGCATTTGCTTGGTCTCGGCGTTGTTTTCGTAACGGAGGGTGCGATCCTCCTCCAAAAGCCGTGCGATACCACCCGAGATCTTATCCTCATCGCCCTTTGCGGTCGGAACGAGCGCCATGCCGTAATACGGCGTCGGGAAAACGATCTTTTTATATTCAACCGAACCGCCCAGCGTGTCGTTGGTGTTGGTGTTGACCAGCTTTGCGGTCATGCCGATATCGCCGCAGCACAGCTCGTCGACCTCGGTCTGCTTTTTTCCCTTGACCGTGTAAATGTGCGCAAACTTTTCGTTTTCGCCGGTCGTAAGATTCTTTAAAACCGTGTCGCGCTTCAGCGTTCCGTTCATGACCTTGAAATACGACATTTTTCCGACAAACGGGTCGGCGACCGTCTTGAAAACAAAGACCGCAGGTTCGCCGTCAGGATCGATGCGCACATATTCGTCCTCAAGGTCGCGCTCGTGCTTTTTACCGAAGGGATTCGGGAAGGAGTTGGCGATGAAATACAAAAGGGAGGAAATGCCGTCGAGCGTCAGAGCCGAGCCGACCATGACGGGCGCGATCGAACGGTCGTTGATGCCGTTACGCAGCGCCTCTTTCATTTCTTCCTCGGTAAATTCTTCTTCGGCAAAGAATTTTTCCATCAATTCATCGGAGGTCGAAGCGAGCGATTCCATCAAAAGGGCGCGGCTTTCGGCGATCGTGTCGTTATATTTCGGATCGATCGGAATTTCCTTTGCGGTCTTTCCGTCGCTGTCGTAGGCATAAAGCTTATTTTTGATCAGATTGACCGTACCGATCGCCTTGCGGTTTTCGAAAAGCGGGATCATAACGGGACAAATGGTCTTACCGAACTTTTCGCGCATCGAATCGATGGTCGCCGAAAAATTGGCGTTTTCGTCGTCGATCTTATTGATAAAGAACGCTTTCGGAACGGTCGATTCGGTGGCGTAATCCCACGCAAGCTCACAGCCCGCATCGACGCCGCTCTTGGCGTCCATCACGATGAGCGCACAGCCCGCAACGCGCAAGCCCTGCATGACCTCGCCCGAAAAATCGAGATAACCGGGGGTATCGATAATATTGATCTTTTTGTCCTGATACTGTAACGGAGCGATCGAAGCGGAGATCGAAAACTTGCGCTTGATCTCTTCGGGATCAAAATCGCTTATCGTGGTACCGTCCGCCGTTTTCCCAAGGCGATCGGTCGCACCGGAAATATAAAGCATTGCTTCGGCAACGGAGGTCTTTCCGTTGCCTCCGTGTCCCAAAAGACAAATGTTACGGATTTTTTCTGTTTTTGTCGCAGCCATGGTGAATATGCTCCTCTCATCAATATAGTCAATCCGAGTTTTTCCCGGAAGATCTTCGGTGGGAAAGAAAACGTTTCTTTCCCGTTGACTCTATTATACTACCATTTGCGAAATTATGCAACAGGACATATTAGTCATAATATAATCAGAATTTTTGTGCAATTTTCACAACGTTTTGTGAAAATTGCGAGTCATCCGCCGAAGAAAAGCTTGGTGAGAAAAACCGAAAGCGCCGTGCAGAAAAGAAGCACGCAAAAGGCGGCGGGCAAGGTGCGCCCCGTTTTCTTTTCGCCGACCGCCGCAAAATAGACCGAGACGGTATAAAAGATCGTATCCGACGACCCCATCAAGACCGCCGCTGCGCGGGACGAAAAGCTGTCGGGCGAGGTCTGTTTGTAAAGCTCAGTCAAAAGGGCGGTCGACCCGCTTCCCGAAAAGGGGCGAAGAAGAAGGATCGGCAAAAGATTCGCGTCCAGCCCGATCTTTTTGCAAAACGGAGAAAGCGCTTTGCACAGAAAAGGCAGCGCGCCGCTTGCCGAAAGCATACGCACGGCGACCGTCAATAAAAGAAGCGTCGGCAGAATTTTGACCGTCGTATCCATCCCCTCCGCGATCCCCTCGGAAAAAGCCGAAAAAAGATCTTTTTTCGAAGAAAAGATCAAAACGCTCACCAAAAGCAAAATACAGGGCACAATGTACGCGGCAAGAAGATTCATTCCGCCGCCCTCCTCAAAGCCGTTTGCCGACGGGCGCACAGGCGGCACAGAACGCCCGCGAAAAGCACCGTACCGAGCGAGCAAAGCCAGATCGGGAAAAGAATTTCGCAGGGATTTTCCGATCCCGCCGCCGTGCGGAGCGCAATGAGCGTCGTCGGAAAGATCTGCGGCGGGACGGTATTCATCACGGTGAAGGTAAAGCGATCGGCAAGGAGAGCGGCTCTCTCCCGTATTTCCGCGTTTTTCCCTTTTCCCGTCTCTTCCGCTTTCTCCGCCGTTTCCGACGGCGTGAGCGCGCGCATGACCGAAAGTCCGAGCGGAAGCGCGGCGTTTCCCAGTCCCAAAAGATTGGCGGCAAAGTTGGCGGCGATCTCATCCATGCCCCTTCCCGTTCGTGCCGCCGTGGGATAAAGAAGCAAAAGCACGGGACGCAAAAGACGGGAAAATGCTTTCATCGCCCCCGCCCTTTCCAAGACTCGTATCACGCCGCTCCAAAGCCCTGTCAGCCCCAAAAGCGAGATCGACAGCGTGACTGCGTCGCCCGCCGCCACCGTCACACACTCCGACAGCGCCTGCATGTTTCCGGTGAACACCGCGAACAAAAAGGACAGCGCGATTATACACGAAAATACCTTACCAAGCAAGAAAAAACCGCCTTTCTCTGTGCAATTTGACAAAGTTTGCCATTTTTGTAAAAAAATTAGTAAACAGTGTTGACTTTTGGAAAAATATATTGTATAATGCAAAAAGATGAAGCCTGATATTTTTCAGACAATCTCGCCTTTTTGTCGGCGGTCACATTCATGTTTATTCGGTCGGTATCGAATTTATTATTACAGGAGGGATTCTGCATGAAGGCACTCGGAATTGTACGTACGGTAGACAGATTGGGTCGGTTGGTATTGCCCGCCGATCTTCGAAAAACAATGGGATACGGTGTGGACGAACCGCTTGAGATCTTTGTGGATGAAGATCGGATCGTCTTAAAAAAGTATAACCCCGCATGCCTTTTCTGCGGCTCGGGGGAAAATACAGTCAAATATAAGGATAAGCTGGTCTGCGCCGACTGCGCCAAAAAGCTGTCCGAGCTTTGCAATTATCTGTAATTTCCGCGACCTTTCCGTTTTTTTCGCTCCGATCGGCGCTGCCGATCGGAGTTTCTGTAAGACGCGAAAAAACACGCATTCTTTCGATGTGCGATCCTGTGCATTGACACGCGATGCTTTTTCGTGTAAAATAGTAGGTGTACGATACAAGGCAAAAATCAAAGGGGGCGGATCCGTTGCTAACCGATAAAGCACAAATCAAATTGATCATTCTGGGGGTCTATTACGCTTTTGCCGTAGAGATGAAAGAGAGCGACGCAAGCGCGTCGATCGCGGCGACGGAGGCGATCCATCCCTCCGACTGCGAAGAATGCACCGGCGAGCTTTGCGAAGAGGGGCTTTTGCACCGCTGTCGAATCGAAAACGAGGACTGCTGCGGCATCACGCCGCGCGGCGTGTTTGCTTACCGCCAAGGTGAAGAGCTGGTGAAGCCCGCCGTGCGGGATGAGCTGATCGCCCGCGCCCTGCGGCATTTCGAATCGATCTGCTCGGGACGAAAATACGAGTCGCACATCGAGGAAGCGGAAAACGGCTTCGTCGTCGTTTGTTCGCTGCGCTCCGAAAAGATCACCTACATGGAAACGCGATTCTATTTCACCGACCGCGCCGAAGCGATGAAGGCGCTGTCCCACTGTCTCGAAAAGCCCGAGGTCGTGTACAGCGGCGTGGAAACGCTGATAACGGGAAAGATCACCCGTATGCTCTGAAAACCGCAAAAGCGGCTGTCGGGCAGACTTATTTGTCCGAAAAAACGACAAGGGGGGACAAGCTTTGTCCCCCCTCACTTATTATAAACAATAAAAAGCACCGTACGCGGTGCTTTTTTGCTCCGATCAATCCGAACGCCTTTACATTCGCTTGCGCTTATCCGCGAGATAAAACCCGAACACCGCCGCCGTTGTTGCGGCGGGAAGCGAATAGCGCACCTCGGCGGAAGCATACGGAATGCACACGATGCAGTCGGAATGCTTCACAAAATCGGGCGATATTCCCCGTTTTTCCCCGCCCACAAAAAGGCACAGGGGAAATTCCGGTTCGAACGAATAAAGCTCCTCGCAATTGCCCGTTTTGGCGGCGCTGACGCGAAGAAAGCCTTTCTTTTGAAGCGTTTTCATAAACGATGCATGTTCCGCTTCGTCCCGCATGGGCGGCAAAACCGCCATCGGGCACATCTCGGTCGCCCCCGCCGACGCGCGGGCGCAAATGTCTGCGGAATTCATCGGGTTGCGCTCGGGAATCAAAATTCCGCTCGCCCCGGCGGCATAAAGATTCCGCACGGCATAGCCGAAATTATACGGGTCTTCGATCCCGTCGGTCACGACACAAAAGCCGCCCTCGTCAGCGACCTTTTGCAAAAGCGCGTCGCAGTCGAGAAAAAGCCGCTCGCCGCAGAAGGCAAGAACGCCGCCGTGCGTGCTCCCCGCGCCCTCGCGTCCCACGAGGAACGCTTCGATCACACTGCGCGCGCAGAGTTCGGTCGGGATTTTCTTCTCTTTCAAAAGATTCAAAAGATAATGCGTCTTGCGGTCGCGTTTTTTCACCTTTTCAAGATCGATATAGCAGCGCTCAATCGGACGGCTGTCGTATTTCAGCGCCGCTTCAACCGACAAAGCGCCCTCCAGAAGAATCGTTTCGGTCTCGTTTGCCTTTGCCGCGCTCATCCCTCGGTGACCTCATCTTGCATATCATCGGGTGCGAGCGTATCCTCACGGATCACGACTGTGCCGTTTTCGAAATAGCCGTCATACGACCGTGCGTTGGGTGCGGGCCACGAATAAACGCCTTTGCCGTTTTTGCGGTCTTTCGAGAATTCGCCGCTGTAGCTCTCGCCGTTCGCATAGGTATACGTGCCGCTGCCCTCGCGCAGATCGTCGACAAACTCTCCGCTGTACACGTCGCCGTTCGCATAACGGAACGTGCCCGTGCCGTTCTTTTTGTCGTTCTTGTATTCGCCCTCATAGTGCGTTCCGTCCGCGCCGTTGTAAACGCCCGCGCCGTTTTTGCGGTTATCGGAAAAGCTTCCCTCATAGGTGCTGCCGTCGCTCCATGTGTAAATTCCGTTTCCCTCCGCTTTGCCGTTTTGAAATTCGCCCTCATAACGGCTTCCGTCGGCGCTTATATAAACGCCGCTGCCCGACATAGTGTCGTCGGCAAAGCTTCCCTCATACGTATCGCCCGAGGCATAAATCATTTTTCCCGTGCCGTTGCGGTAAAAGCCCGAAAAATTGCCGTCGTAAACGTCGCCGTTTGCATACGTGATGGTTCCGAGACTGCGGTCGATCTTGGCTTTTGTGCCGTCGGGAAGCATGATCGTACCGCGCAGTATGACGCCATCGGTCGTCTTTCCGAAAAATTTCGCGCCGTTGTCGGCTTTGATATAACGGTAGCCCGTAAAGTTCAAAACGAGTCCCGCGGCGGCAAGCAGCACGAGCGCGATAATCAACACCGTAAGACACAGATTCAGCTTCATTCTTGTGCTTTTGTTCATCTCATTCGGTCCTCTCTTTTTTCGGCTTATTCGGCATCGGCATTTTCTCCGCCGTTATCGCCCGTTTCGTCCGCATTCTCCGTCAAAAGCTCCCCGGTCACAGCCGAATCGTTTTTCGGCGGCGTATCGGAACTTTTCTTTCCGATGTTTTCGATCGCGTGCAAAATGCTTGGCAAAAGGGCAATGAAGATCATCGCCGCGGCGAAAAACGCCGCGACCGTCAAAAAAAGCGTCGAGACGGTCGTCCCTTTGCCGTCATACCGTATCTCGGCAGCGGCACGCTTTTCTTCGGGGATGTAATAGCGGATATTCGGATCGATCGTCTTTTTTACGAACAATTCGTCGGGATGGTGCTTTGTCTCCGCTTTCGGCGTCTCATCGCCCAGCGCTTCGACGCTTTTTCGCAGAACCGAGCCTTTTTTCAAAACACGGCGGGAAAGAGCCGTGCGCACGCCCTTGCCGTATCCGATCTCGGAAAGTGTCTTCGCGTTCTCGGCGCAGTCGGCGCCCGCCGCGATCAGGGCGCGCAAAAGGTCGCCCACGATACGCTTTTGATAAAACGCGTAAAATGCCGCACAGCAAACACCGGCAAAAACGACCCAAACGATCGGGGTGATCGTCTCAACGCTCATGGTTTTCCCTCCTTCTTGAAATTTCAAAGCGGTCGGTTCGCAGGTTTTTATACCCAAAAGGGGAGCTTTGCTCCCCTTTTTTCTTTTCTTTATTCGAACTTATTCGGGCTTAATGATCTGTGCTCCGCGCATATACGGGCGCAGAACCTCGGGAATCGTAATCGAGCCGTCGGCATTCTGATAATTTTCCATAATGGCGGCGGTGGTTCTGCCGAGGGCAACGCCCGAGCCGTTCAGCGTGTGGACGTAGCGCGGCTTCGACTTTGCGTCCTCGCGGAACTTGATGTTGGCGCGTCTTGCCTGATAATCCTCGAAGTTGGAGCAGGACGAAATTTCGACATAACGGTTGTAAGAAGGCATCCAAACCTCGATATCGTAGGTCTTCGCGGACGAAAAGCCCATATCGCCCGTCGAAAGAAGAACAACGCGGTAAGGAAGTCCCAAAAGCTGCAGAACATGCTCGGCATCGTTCGTCAGCTTTTCCAGCTCTTCATACGAATGATCGGGGTGAGCAAACTTTACAAGCTCGACCTTGTTGAACTGATGCTGGCGGATGAGTCCGCGGGTGTCGCGTCCGGCGCTTCCCGCTTCGGCGCGGAAGCAAGCGGAATAAGCGCAATACTTGATCGGGAGCATATCGCCCGAGAGAATCTCGTTCTTGTGCATATTGGTAACCGGGACTTCGGCGGTCGGAATGAGGAAGTAGTCGTAGTTGGCAAGCTTAAAAGCGTCCTCTTCGAACTTCGGAAGCTGACCCGTGCCCTTCATGGAGTCGCGGTTGACCATGAACGGCGGGAAGATCTCGGTGTAACCCGCGTCGGTGTGGGTGTCCAGGTAGAAATTCATGATCGCGCGCTCAAGCTTTGCGCCCGCGCCGCGATAGAAATGGAAGCGGGCACCGGTGACATTGGCGGCGCGCTCGGGATCGAGGACATTCAGCTTGGAACCCAGCTCCCAATGCGGAAGGGGATCAAAATCGAACTTCCTCGGTTCGCCCCAACGGCGCTGTTCGACGTTTGCCGAATCATCGGGACCGACCACAACGCTGTCGTGCGGCGTGTTCGGGATCGAGAGAAGAATCTTTTCGATCTCGGCGTCGTATTCGGAAATAATGGTGCTGTCCGCTTTGGTCTTGTCGGAAAGCTCCTTCATCTCGGCGAAAAGCTCGTCGGTGTTTTTGCCTTCCTTCTTCATGATCGGAACCTGCTTTGTGATGGCGTTCTGCTTTGCCTTCAATTGTTCGGTCTCGGCGATCAGCGAGCGGCGCATGGTGTCCAGCTCCAGCACCTTGTCAATGTCCTGCGAATAGTCTTTTCCGCGGGCGGCAAGACGTTCCTTGACATGCTGCGTATTTTCCTTGATAACTTTCAGATCCAACATAGTTTTGTACCTTCTTTTATGTTAATATAAAATGTTGACACGTTGTTCAGTCTTCGAAAATGTCACCGCAGAGCGCGGTGATGAGCTTTTCGAGGTCGGCGTTGTCGTAATATTCGAGCTCGAGCTTTCCGCCCTTTTCGCTTTTTTTGTTCAAAACGATCTTGGCTTTTCTGCCGAGCTTTGCCGACATATTTTCCTCCAACTTGCCGAGGTAAGCGGCGGCGGAGGGGTCCTTCGGTTTTTCCTCGGTCTTGGGCGAATGAAGGCTTGCGTAGACGAGCTTCGCAAGGCGTTCGGTCTCGCGAACCGAAAGTCCTTTTGCGACGACCGTCTCGGCGGCGCGGTCAATCTCGTCGGCATCGCCGATCGAAAGCAGTGCGCGCGCATGTCCCGCCGTGAGATCGCCCTTTTCGAGAAGCGAAAGCGTCTTTTCGGGCAGCGCCAAAAGGCGGAGCGAATTGGTAAGATTCGGGCGTGATATGCCGACAATGCGGGCGGTCTCCTCCTGCGTAAGGTCAAATTCATCGAGCAGACGCTTTAATCCCCGCGCCTGTTCGACGGCGTTCAGATCCTCGCGCTGAAGATTTTCCACCAGCATGATCGCGGCGGCTTCGTGATCGGTCATGTCTTTTACGATGACCGGCACTTCGGAAAGTCCCGCCATTTTGGCGGCGCGCCAGCGGCGTTCGCCGGCGACGATACGATATTTGTTTCCGAGGATCTTCGAGACGGCGTCGTCTCCCTCCTCGGGATTTTTTTCGGGTCTGCGCACCACGAGCGGCTGAAGAACGCCGTGTGTTGCGATCGAATCGGCAAGAGCCGACAGCGCCTCGGGTTCAAAGGTCTTGCGGGGCTGGTTCTTGTCGGGCTCGATGTCCGACAGCCGAAGCGTCACGATCTCGCCGTTTTTTTTCGACGAACCCATCGCGTCAAATTGCGCTTCGCTGAAAAGCGCGTCCAAGCCTTTTCCCAATCCGCCTTTTTTTGCCATAGTTTGCTCCTTTACGGTTCTTTTCATCCGAACGGGCTGTTCGGCGGAATAAATACTCTGTTTGAACGTCCAGTATAACACACATTTATGAACGTGCTGTTAATTCTCACATCTTTCTTCCCCTTTTTCCAAGAGCAAACGACCGCCCCTGTCCGACCGCGCCGAAATTCGTTCCGAAGTCTGCGTTCCGTCCGAAGAATAAAACGGCGAAAAAAACTAAATTTTGAAAAGCAAGACGAGATAATATGCAAAAAGTACTTGACAATCGGAACAAATTAGGGTATAATAGCATACATTAAGAATTGTATACAATTATACAATTCAAATTTCAGATCAAACCGAGCAAAATTCCCGCCGACACAAAACACACAACACGCCTGATTGCCGAAAGGAGAAGAAAGCATGCTTGAAATTTCCAAAAAAACAAACCTTTTGGAGCAAAAATCGTATAAATATCAATTGCAGGACGTCGCCGAACCGAACCTTTACCGCGATGTTTACGCCTACAGCGAAGTCCCGAAGGTTCCGTTCAACCATCGCCGCACGCCGATGGGCATGCCCGAGGAGGTCTGGATCACCGATACGACCTTGCGCGACGGTCAGCAGTCGGTCGAGCCGTATACCGTCGATCAGATCGTGGAAATTTACAAATATCTCTCCCGCCTCGGCGGTCCGAACGGCATTATCCGCCAGACCGAATTTTTCATCTACAGCAAAAAAGACCGCGAAGCGCTCGAGCGCTGCCGCGCGCTGGGACTGGAATTTCCCGAAATCACGACATGGATCCGTGCAAGCCGCGAAGATTTTAAGCTCGTAAAGGATCTCGGCATCCGCGAAACGGGCATTCTCGCCAGCTGTTCGGACTATCATATTTTCAAGAAACTGAAAATGACCCGTAAACAGGCGCTCGATTATTATCTCGCCACCGTTTCCGAAGCGTTCGAGGCGGGAATCGTGCCGCGCTGTCATCTGGAGGACATCACCCGCGCCGACTTTTACGGCTTTGTTGTTCCGTTCGTAAACGCCCTGCACGACATGGCGGTTCAGGCGGGCATCCCCGTTAAAATCCGCGCGTGCGATACCATGGGCTACGGTGTTCCGTACACCGAGGTTGCCCTGCCGCGAAGCGTTGCGGGCATAATTTACGGCTTACAGCATTATGCCGACGTTCCGAGCGAATGTCTCGAATGGCACGGTCACAATGATTTTTACAAGGCGGTCGCCAATGCGTCGACGGCTTGGCTCTACGGTGCGTCTGCGGTCAACTGTTCTCTTCTCGGAATCGGAGAGCGCACGGGAAATATTCCGCTTGAAGCCATGGTTTTCGAATATGCGTCGCTCAAGGGAACGCTCGACGGCATGGAACCGTCGGTTATCACCGAGATCGCGGAATATTTCGAAAAGGAAATCGGATATAAAATCCCGCCCATGACGCCGTTTGTCGGCGAAAGCTTCAACGTGACCCGCGCGGGCATTCATGCCGACGGACTTTTGAAGGATCAGGAAATTTACAATATTTTCGATACCGAAACGCTTCTGAACCGTCCCGCGTCGGTTCTGGTCACCAAAACCTCGGGACTTGCGGGAATTGCTTACTGGATCAATCAGCATTATAAGCTTGCCGGAACGCCGCGCGAGGTGGATAAGCGCGACCCGATGGTCGTTTCCATTAAAGAATGGGTCGACGCCGAATACGAAAGCGGAAGACAAAGCAACATCTCGACGCATGAGCTGGAATCGCTCATCACCGAGCTTTCGGGCGGCGCGTACTGAGCGTCGGAACGGAGAGACGATATGAACACACCGCTTCGGTTTGTTTCGCTTGCCGACAGCGTTTTCGAAAAGATGGAGGACAACATCCTGTCGGGAGTTTATCCCAAAGGAAGCGTGTACACCGAATCGACCCTATCGGATGAATTCGGCGTATCCCGCACTCCCATTCGCGAGGCGATACGGCGGCTGGAACAGGAAAATCTCATTGCGATATCCAAAAAAGGAATCGAAATAAAAGGTCTTGACAAGGCAGATCTCTCGGACATTTACGATATCCGAATCGCCCTGGAGGGAGAGGTAGCCGCCCGCTGCGCATTCGACATTTCCGAAAAAGCGCTGGAGGAATTGCGCGAGGTGTTGGAGCTTCAGGAGTATTATACGCAAAAGGAAATGGGCGACAAGATACGCGACGCGGACAGCCGTTTTCACGAAATTTTGTACGTCTCCTGCCAAAGTCCGATTTTTGCGTCGGTGCTGTCCAATTTGCATCACCGCATTTTGCGCTACCGCAAAATGTCGGTGCAGAATCCCGAGCGGGCGCGCTGCGCCGTGCGGGAACACCGCGGAATCTACGAAGCGCTCCTTGCGCACGACGCGGAAAAAGCGAGAAAACTGACCGAAGAACATCTGAAAAATGCCAAAAACGGCACGCTTTCGGCATACGAGCCGAGCGGCGATACAAAAGAGCAATAAAGAATCGAAAAAAGGAGAATGCCTTATGGGACTTACCATTGCACAAAAGATCATAAAAAAGCATTTGGTCGAGGGCGAAATGACCCCCGGAAGCGAGATCGCGCTGAAGATCGACCAAACGCTCACGCAGGACGCGACGGGTACGATGGCGTATCTTGAATTTGAAGCCATCGGCGTGCCGCGCGTCAAGACCGAGCGCTCGGTCGCGTATGTTGACCACAACACGCTGCAATGCGGCTTTGAAAATCCCGACGATCATCTTTACATCCAAACGGTCACCAAAAAGCACGGTATTTATTTCTCGCGGCCCGGAAACGGAATCTGTCACCAGGTTCATCTCGAACGCTTCGGAATTCCCGGCAAGACCCTGATCGGCTCGGACAGCCATACGCCGACGGGCGGCGGCATCGGTATGCTCGCCATGGGCGCGGGCGGACTGGACGTCGCGGTCGCCATGGGCGGCGGCGCGTATTATATCACCATGCCGAAAATGTACAAAGTAAACCTCACGGGAAAACTGCGCGATTTTGTCACGGCAAAAGACGTAAGCCTTGAAATTTTGCGGATTTTATCGGTAAAGGGCGGTGTCGGCGCCATCATCGAATGGGGCGGCGAGGGAATTTCGACTCTGTCCGTGCCCGAGCGCGCCACCATCACCAATATGGGTACCGAACTGGGTGCGACCACCTCGATCTTTCCGTCGGATGAGATCACCCGCGCCTTTTTAAAGGCGCAGGGACGCGAACAGGATTATATTCCGCTGGCAAGCGACCCCGACGCCGTATACGACCGCATAATCGACATCGATCTTTCGACGCTTGAGCCGATGATTGCCTGTCCGCACAGCCCCGACAACGTTGTGACCGTAAAATCGGTTGCGGGCACAAAGGTCGATCAGGTCTGTATCGGCTCCTGTACCAACTCCTCTCTTTCGGATATGTTAAAGGTAGCGGCACTGTTGAAGGGTCGGAAAATTTCCGATTCGGTCAGCCTTTCGATCTCGCCCGGCTCGAAGCAGGTTCTTTCGATGCTCGCGTCGTCGGGTGCGCTCACCGACATCATCGCTTCGGGCGCGCGCGTTTTGGAATGTGCCTGCGGACCTTGTATCGGTATGGGCTTTTCGCCCAACTCCGAGGGCGTAAGCCTTCGTACCTTTAACCGCAACTTTCTCGGAAGAAGCGGCACGAAAGACGGACAGGTATATCTCGTTTCTCCCGAGACTGCCGTTGCCGCGGCGCTTTGCGGCGTGATCACCGACCCGCGGGATCTCGGCGTTATGCCGAAAATCACGCTTCCCGATCATTATGCGATCGACGACAGCGCGGTCCTTGCACCGGCAAGCGAAGAAGAGGCAAAGAGCCTTACGGTTCGCCGCGGTCCGAACATCAAGCCCTTCCCCGAAACGCACCCCGTCGAAAATACGCTTCGCGCTTCGCTCACGCTGAAGGTCGGCGACAATATCACGACCGACCACATCATGCCGGCAGGCGCCAAGATTCTTCCCTTCCGTTCGAACATCCCGTATCTTTCGAAGTTCTGTTTCTCGGTCTGCGACGAGAACTTCCCCGAAAACGCGAAGAAGGCGGGACAGAGCATTCTGGTCGGCGGAAGCAACTACGGTCAGGGTTCGTCGCGTGAGCACGCGGCGCTGGTTCCGCTGTATCTCGGTGTGCGCGCCGTCATCGCCAAATCCTTCGCGCGCATCCATGCCGCAAACCTTATCAACGCGGGCATTATGCCGCTGACCTTTGAAGATCCCGCCGATTACGACAAGCTTATGCAGAACGATATGCTTTCGATTGAAAACATCTTCGACGGCATGGAAAGCGGCAAGATGATTTTGCACGACGAGACGAAAAACATCGATATTCCGCTTACCTGTTCCTTTACCGACCGTCAGAAGGCGATTTTGAAGGCGGGCGGACTTTTGGGCTATACAAAGGGAAACTGAACGAGAAAGAAAGGAAAGATATATGGCTAAGATACAAATGAAAACGCCGCTCGTCGAGATGGACGGCGACGAGATGACCCGTATTTTGTGGAAAAGGATCAAGGACGAGCTGATCTTACCGTTCGTTGATTTGAAAACCGAATATTACGATCTCGGACTTCCCGAGCGTGAACGCACCAAAGACCGCGTGACGTGGGATTCGGCAAACGCCGCGAAAAAATACGGCGTCGCCGTAAAATGTGCCACCATCACGCCGAACAAACAGCGTGTGGAGGAATATAATCTTTCCGAAATGTGGAAGAGCCCGAACGGCACGATCCGTGCGGTTTTGGACGGCACGGTTTTCCGCGCACCGATTTTGATCGATTCGATAAAGCCTGTCGTCAAGAACTGGGAAAAGCCCATCACCATTGCGCGTCATGCTTACGGCGACGTATACAAGGCGACCGAATACCGTGTTCCCGGAAAGGGAAAAGCCGAGCTTTTGTTCACCGATGAGAACGGCAAGGAAACTTTCCGCGAGACGGTTTATGATTTCGAGTGCCCCGGCGTTCTGCAAAGTCAGTACAACAAGGATTCGTCCATTGTGTCCTTCGCCCATTCCTGCTTCCGTTATGCGATCTCCACAAAGCAGGATCTTTGGTTCTCGACCAAGGACACGATCTCCAAACAATACGACCAGACCTTTAAGCTGATCTTCGAAGAAATCTACGAAAAAGAGTACAAAAAACAGTTTGAAGAGCTGGGAATCGAGTATTTCTATACGCTGATCGACGACGCGGTCGCCCGCGTTATCCGCAGCCGCGGCGGTTATATCTGGGCGTGCAAGAATTATGACGGCGATGTTATGAGCGATATGGTATCGACCGCTTTCGGTTCGCTTGCCATGATGACCTCGGTTTTGGTCTCGCCCGACGGAAAATTCGAGTATGAGGCGGCGCACGGAACGGTAACGCGGCATTATTACCGCTATTTGAAGGGCGAGGAGACCTCGACCAACCCGATGGCGACCATCTATGCCTGGAGCGGCGCCTTGCGCAAGCGCGGCGAATTGGACGGACTTTCCGACCTTATGCAATTTGCCGACCGTCTGGAGAGCGCCTGCATAAAGACCCTGAACGACGGAATCATGACAAAGGATTTGATTGGTCTTGTCTCGGAGGGATATACGGCGCGCGCCGTCAATTCCGCGGAATTCATCGCAGAGATCCGCAAGCGCCTGGAGGCGTAAGACGTAATTGCACAAAAAACGAGCGGAATTTCAAGACGAAATTCCGCTCGTTTCTTTATTTATTGTTTTCGTATTCAAACAAGCCCGCAAAGAAGTCCGACGCAGCGCACGGCAAAGGCGACGAGCCATGCAATGAGACACTGGACCAAAACCGTAAGTACGGCGGCACGGGTGCCGCCCAGCTCGCGTTTCACGGTGGCAATGGCGGCGACACACGGCGTATATAAAAGCGTAAAGACCAAGAATACCGTCGCGGTAAACGGGCTGAACAGCGTTCCGAGTTTTGCGACGTCTCCGCCGAGAAGCAGTGTCAGCGTCGAGACCACACTCTCCTTTGCGGTAAAGCCGGTGATCAGCGCCGTCGAAGCGCGCCAGTCGCCGAAGCCGAGAGGACGGAAAAGCGGTGCGAACAGTCCGCCGAGCAGGGCAAGCAGACTGCTTTCGGGAGAGGCGGCTACATTCAGCCGCACATCAAAGGTTTGAAGCGTCCAAATGACGATGGACGAAAGAAATATGACGGTAAACGCCTTTTGCACAAAGTCCCGCGCCTTTTCCCAAATCAGCTGTCCGACGCTTTTGGCACTCGGAAGACGGTAATTGGGAAGCTCCATGACAAACGGAACGGGCTCGCCGTGAAAAGTCGTTCCCTTTAATAGCAGCGCATACAAAACGCCGCACAAAACGCCGAAGGCGTAAAGACCGATCATCATGAGCGCACGGTATCGGATTGGAAAAAAGGCACCGATCATCATGGTGTAGATCGGAAGCTTCGCCGAACAGCTCATAAACGGGGTCAAAAGGATCGTCATTTTGCGGTCGCGCTCGCTGGAGAGCGTGCGGGTCGCCATGATAGCGGGAACCGAACAGCCGAAGCCGATGAGCATCGGAACAAAGCTTCGTCCCGAAAGACCGAGTTTTCGAAGCGGACGGTCCATGACAAAGGCGACGCGGGTCATATAGCCGGTGTCCTCCAGAATGGAAAGAAAGAAAAACAGCGTAACGATCGTCGGAAGAAAGCTTAAAACGCTGCCCACTCCGGCACAGATACCGTCCACGACAAGCGACTGCACAACGGGATTTATTTGCAAAACGGAAAGTCCCTGCGCGATAAGATCGATCACGGCTTTTACACCGATGTCCAGGAGATTGGAAAGCCCCGCGCCGATCACGCTGAAGGTCATGAGAAAGACAAAAGCCAAAATAGCGATAAAACACGGAACGGCGGTGTATTTGCCCGTCAGAACGCGGTCGATCGCCGCACTGCGCCGATGCTCGCGGCTCTCGTGCGGGCGGACGACCGTTTGACGGCAAAGCTTTTCGAGAAAGCAGAAACGCATATTGGCAAGCGCCGCTTCACGATCCATGCCCGTCTCGGCTTCCATCAGCTCGCAAAGATGATCGAAGGTCTCTTTCTTTTCTTCGGAAAGCGTCAGCTTTTCGGCGATCTTTTCATCGTTTTCGACAAGCTTTGTCGTGACAAAACGCACGGGAAGCCCCGTTTTCCGAATATCGGGTTCCAAAAGATGCACGGCGGCATGAATACAGCGGTGAACTGCTCCGACCGGATCTTTTTCGTCGTCGCTTTCGGTGCAGAAGTCCACTCTTCCGGGGCGCTCGTCATGCCGCGCCACGTGCAGTGCATGGTCGATCAGCTCGTCGATCCCCTCGTTTTTGGAAGCCGAAATGGGTACGACCGGAATCCCGAGCGCCGCCTCCAGATCGTTTACGCGGATCGCGCCGCCGTTCGCGCGCACCTCGTCCATCATATTCAGCGCCAAGACCATCGGAATCCCAAGCTCCATGAGCTGCATGGTGAGGTAAAGATTCCGCTCGATGTTGGAGGCGTCGACGATATTGATAATGCCGCTCGGGCGGGAATTCAAAAGAAAATCCCGCGTTACGATCTCTTCGCTTGAATAAGGGGACAGCGAATAAATACCGGGCAGATCGGTCACGGTGGCTTCCGGATGATTGCGGATCGTACCGTCCTTGCGGTCGACGGTGACGCCGGGAAAATTTCCGACGTGCTGATTGGCGCCCGTGAGCTGATTGAAAAGGGTGGTCTTGCCGCAGTTCTGATTGCCGGCAAGGGCAAAGGTAAGCGGTTCTCCCTCCGCAACGGTGCGGTCGCCGTGCGTCGGATGATATGCCTCGGCGCAAAGCTCGCCCATGCCGGGGTGCGGCGAGATTCTGCGCCGCTCCGGGTCGGGCGCGGGAACGGCCTTTTTGGTATGTATGCCCTCGACCGTGACCTTTTGCGCCTCGGAAAGACGTAAAGTCAGCTCATAGCCGCGCACCTCGAATTGAACGGGGTCGCCCATCGGGGCGGTCTTGTTGAGGGTAATCTCGGTTTTCGGGGTAAGCCCCATATCCAAAAGATGGTGCCGCAAAGCGCCCGTGCCGCCGACGGCGGAAATGTAGGCGCTCTGTCCCGGTTTCAGGGAATCCATGGTCAAAACCGTATCCGCTTTCACCGCGGACACCGCATTATCGGACAATGTGTTTTTCATTCTCGTATTCCTTAAAGTATCAAAAGGTTATCGGTACGTCGCATCGGGGAACATCTTAAAAGAGTATACTCTGTTTGTCACAAAAAAACAAGTGATTTTTCCGTTTTTTTGCAAATTTCGCGCCGAAACAGCCGCTGCCGACGGAAAAAATATTTTTTTACAATCGATTTTTTTTGCGCGCTATTGAAAAAGAGCCGTTCGTGTGGTATAATGATACGGAATTTGTTGACGTTTTTTACTTTAAAGAACGCCTTTGCGGTTGAAACACACTCTTTTCTTCGATATGCGTTTTCACGCCGAAAGCATTGAAATTTTCTGAAAATAAAGGAGATGGAACATAAATGAAATTAGGTATCGTCGGGCTTCCGAACGTCGGAAAAAGCACCCTGTTCAACGCGATCACCAAGGCGGGAGCGGACGCCGCCAACTATCCGTTCTGCACCATCGACCCGAACGTCGGAATCGCGCTTGTGCCCGACAAGCGGCTCGATGTCCTTGCCGAGATGTATCACCCGAAAAAATACACGCCCGCCGTCATTGAATTTGTCGACATTGCGGGTCTTGTAAAGGGCGCGTCGAAGGGCGAGGGACTCGGAAACAAATTCCTTTCGCACATCCGCGAGGTCGATGCGATCGTCCATGTGGTGCGCTGCTTTGAAAACGACGATATTGTACACGTCAACGGCAAAGTCGACCCGGCAGGCGATGTCGAGACCATCAATCTCGAGCTTATCTATTCGGATATCGAAATTCTCGAGCGCCGTCTCGACCGCGACAACAAGATCTTAAAGGGCGACAAGTCGATCCTTCCCGAGATCGAGCTGATCCAAAAGCTGCTCGGCGTTCTCAACGAGGGCAAAAGCGCGCGCATTCTTTCGTTTACCGACGAAGAAAAGGAAATGCTGAAAGACATTCCGCTTTTGAGCTTAAAGCCCATCATTTACGCCGCCAACATCGACGAAAACGAGATTGCCGAAGACCCCATGCAAAACCCGTATTATGCGGCGCTGAAAAAGATCGCCGACGCGGAGCATTCGGGCATTATTTCGATCTGTGCCCAATTGGAGGCGGAAATTGCGACGCTGGAGGACGACGAGCGCGACGAATTCTTAAAAGAATTGGGACTTCCCTGCTCGGGTCTTGACAAATTGATCTCGGCATGCTACAGTCTTCTCGGACTGATAAGCTTCCTCACGGCGGGACCCGAAGAGGTTCGTGCCTGGACCATCACCGAGGGAACGCGCGCTCCGCAGGCGGCGGGAAAGATTCACACCGATTTCGAGCGCGGCTTTATCCGCGCCGAGGTGGTCGCTTACGACGATCTTGTTGCGTGCGGCTCGCTTGCCGCGGCGCGCGAAAAAGGTCTTATGCGTTCCGAGGGAAAAGAATATGTGATGAAGGACGGCGACGTTGTGCTGTTCCGCTTCAATGTTTGATTTTATCGGATTATTTCGGATTATTTTTTGAAGAAAACGGAGGAAAAGAAAATGAAAGCAAGATTACCGAAGGGAATGGGCGGAGGCCCGCAGAATATGCAAACCATGATCCGTCAGGCACAGAAAATGCAGGAGGATATGGAAAAGGCACAGGCGGAATTGGATGCCAAGGAATACGAGACGCAGGCAGGCGGCGGCGCCGTTAAGGTAAAGATCAACGGCAAGCGCGAGATCCTCTCGCTGACGCTCGCTCCCGAAATTGTCGATCCCGACGATATCGAAACGCTGGCAGACGCCGTTACCGCCGCCGTAAACGAGGCAATTAAAAAGGTAGAAGCCGAAAACAGCGAGACCATGAACAAGATCACCGGAAACCTCAACGTTCCCGGAATGTTCTGATATGGGCGCGCAAAACGGCTTTGTCGCTCCGCTCGAACGTCTGGCGGAGCAGTTCCGCAAGCTTCCGGGCATCGGAAAAAAATCCGCCTACCGCATGGCATACCACGTTTTGGATTATACCAAGGAGGAAGCCGAAGCTTTTGCCAAAGCGATTCTTGACGCGAAGGAGCTTATTTTTCGCTGCCGTATCTGCCAAAACATAAGCGACCGCGATGTCTGTCCGATCTGTGCGGACGGAAGCCGAAAGAAAAATCTCATCTGTCTGGTTGAAGACCCGCGCGACGTTGCCGCCATCGAACGGCTTCATGAGTTCGACGGCGTTTATCACGTGCTGGGCGGCGTTATTTCGCCGCTGGACGGAAAAGGTCCCGACGCACTTACCATATCCGAGCTTTTGGAGCGAATTGCCGCTCTCCGTGCGGAAAACGGCGAGGATTATCCCATCGAGGTCATCGCCGCGACCAATCCCAATGTCGAGGGCGAGGCGACCGCGATGTATGTCTCGCGCCTTTTAAAGCCGCAGGGCGTAAAGGTCACGCGGCTTGCCAAAGGCATTCCCGTCGGCGGCGATCTGCAATATGCCGATGATGTGACGCTGTTTAAGGCGATCGAGGGACGGGTGGAAATGTAATACAAAAGAGGAGCTTTCGCTCCTCTTTTTTCTTATTTTCCGTCCCGATATTTCCGCACGTTGCAAAAGATCTGCGAAAGCTGTGCGCGGGTCACGGGCGATTCGGCGTCGCATTCTTCCGCTCCCGAGCCTTTCATGATGCCTTTATCCGCAAGCGTCTCCATCGGTGCGCTTGCCCATGTCGGAACGCCGCGGGAGGAAAAGGATTCTCCGCTCGACCAGCTTGTTTCGGGAATCAAAAGGCGCGAGAGGATCAGCGCCGCCTCGCACCGCGTGATCGGCTGTGCGGAACAAAAGCGCACCGTGCCGTCCTCCGCCGAAATGCCCGAAACGATCCCCATTTTCTTTGCCGCGGCGGCGTAGCCCTTGATATTGTACGGAATGTCTCCGTCGTCGGCAAAGTCGGTATAAGTGACCGCCGTCACCTTGTCCTCATAGCCCGCCGCGATCATGGCGACGGCAAGAAAATCGCCGCGCCCCACGTTCTTTGTCGGCTCAAAGAAAAGCTTTCCGTCGTGCATCGTCTCGAAATGAATGCCCGCCTGCGCCATACGGATTGCGCTCGCGTGCGCCCAGTGGTTGGTCATGTCGGCAAAGACGGTTTTGTCCGTCTCCTCGGTGACATGCACCGTCACCCGCATTACCGCCGAACGGTTGCCGTAACAGTCGACCGCGCGGAAGGAAAAAATGTCCCGTCCCGTAAAATCGCGGCGCGGCGTATACATAAACAGTCCCGTCTCCTTGTCGCAAAGACGCACCGTGCCGTGTTTTGCCGACGATACGATCGAATAACAGATCGCGTCCCCATCGGGGTCGCTTGCGGCAAGAAAGCCCTTGTACGTGATATTCTCGATGGTTTCGAAATCGCAATCCGACGGAGCGGGCGCACCGTTTTCGCTCTCGAGAACATAAAGCGTGCAGACGCCGTAGCTTCCGTTTTCCTTTGCCGCGTCGCGGAAAGTAAAAGAAGTCGAAAGAATGCTGTCCGCCGCGGGCGTAAAGAGCATACTCTCAAGACTGCGGCGCGTTACGGTTTGTCCCGCCGCAAGCGATACGTTCCCGACCGTGAGCGCGCCTGCGGACTTTTCGGGGAGCGTCAGCAGCGTGATATACTCCGCTTTTCCGAGGATCGGATCAAAATCGGTCTCGGAAAAAGCGATGGGCGTATTTTTCACCCCGCACTTTTTCACCTCGACTTTGGATTTTATGACCGACAAAGCGGGCGAAAGGTCATAATCGGCATAAGCAAGAGG
>ENA-OUQF01000620-OUQF01000620.1-human-gut-metagenome-genome-assembly--contig:-NODE-620-length-25652-cov-4.942454_pt1 | contig 25652 bp, 23 predicted proteins | sample MGYA00237947_ERZ548826 | MGnify/ENA primary metagenome ERZ548826 (study PRJEB26490, sample SAMN05194701) | human gut metagenome | biome: terrestrial biome; feature: human-associated habitat; material... | reverse complement strand
CTGTTTACTTTCTATACTTTAATATACATAGATTATATATCATTTTTCTAAGTATTTATCAAGTGAAATGTGGCGAAAAACCCACACGCAAGCGTGTGGGTTTTTCGCCACAAATTTATAACTCAGTAATTTTCATGTTATTCTCCCTTCAATTGTGCGAGACATTCATCAATGAAGTCTCTTTTTGCTAATGAATATGAGAAAGCAGTTGCTCCACCACATGCTGTACCTAAAGCCAACGCTTCATCATAATTCCCATTATTAAGATAACCAGCCACAAAACCAGCTACCATAGAATCACCAGCACCAACTGAATTCTTTACTGTACCTTTACATACACCTAAGCGATGTGTATGACCATTTTCATCTACTAATAAAGAACCATCACCTGCAAGTGAAATCAAGACATTACGTGCACCCATTTCCTGTAGCTTATTTGCATAGATGACTAGATCTTCTTCAGTTTCTAGTTTTACATCAAAGATTTCTTCAATCTCATGATTGTTTGGCTTAATTAAGAATGGATGATAAGCCAATACATTCACTAGTAACTGTCCAGTTGCATCAACGACAAATAAGATACCTTTGTTTTGTAATCTTTCTAGAATTTCTTCATAGATTCTAGGACTAATGCACTTAGGAATAGAACCAGAAAGGACAAGGACATCTCCTTCTTTTAATGTATCAAGCTTTTCAAAAAGCTTTGCTACATCTTCATCAGTGATCATAGGTCCCATACCATTGATTTCTGTTTCTTCATCACTACGCATCTTCACGTTAATACGTGACATACCTTTTTCAACCTTGATGAAATCAGTATTGATATCATACTCACTCTTCGCACGACGTACAATTTCATCACCAGTAAAACCTGCTACAAATCCTAGAGCCTGAGATTCATAACCAAGTTCCTTAAGGATGGCTGAAACATTAATACCCTTACCTCCACAGAAGATATGTTCTTCACATACTCTATTGACAATTCCCTTCTGGAAATGATCAACTGTGATGACATAATCTAATGCTGGATTAAATGTAATTGTGTAAATCATTTACATAGTCTCCTTTTTCTGTAAAAATATTTTTTCCGACTTCATTATATTATGTAAAGGTTTTCTTTGTCAATATTTTTCATGTAAATATTTTACATAATTTTACAGTAGATAAAACAAAAAAGTATGACAATTAGATGCAAAAACATCATTGTCATACTATATATGTTATCGGTTCCTAGACATCTTAGACTCGTTAGTCTACTAGAGTATCATTTTCTTTTCCCTTAATAGAATAATCGCCTAACATGAACCATCTATAATCACGATCGGCAATGACCTTTGTTTCCACAAAATCTAGTCCACCGCCAACAATGGCACCTACCCCAAGAATCATCTTTCCAAGATTCACAATTCTTTTTGTAAATCAATATCTCTCGTTGCCCTAGCAAACTGTTTATCAAACAATGCGTATAGAAAAATACCGCCTTTAAGTGTAAATCTATCCACATATTTTGAAACTGATAACCTGTAAATCGAACGTTCCAAAGCATAGGTTATAAGTTTATCTTGCATAGTTCCACCATCTTTTACAGCAATATTTTTCAATCGTGCTTTTACTGACTCAGCATTCATCAAACAAGTACCTCCAAATAATTTCTCATTATGTCTCCACACTTCATTTGATCAGCATAACGAATAAGCTGATTAAGATTTCTGTTACTTCTTTTTAGATAATTTATCAGTATTTCTTTTGTTTCTTCTATCCCAATCTTCTCACGATAAAAAACAATATCTACTACAGTCTTTTCTACATTGTAAATATGGAACCTATTACTACCATCTTCAATTGTTTCTATTCCTAATTCATATCTATCATCCGTATAATAATACAACTGTATCTCAGGCCAGTCTGGAAGAGTAGAGACTCTCGCTTTTCTTTGAATAGCCACATCTATTCCATCTGGTCTATATGTGGTGAGATCATAAAAAACTGCGGCACTCATTAGACAAATAACCCCAAACGGAACATATGCATAAGCATAATAAAAATCAGACTCAGCTCCTTGAAAATTGGTGTTCTCATAGAATTTTTTATTCAGTTTTCTTAGAAGTCCTTGTTCTACAAGCTGATTAATCTTATAAAGACTAAATCCTTTTTCTTTAAGTTCATCAATAGATACAATCATTTGATTACTAGATATTAATTCCTTATCAGACATACAAACCACCTCACTTTTTTACTTTATTTTCGGCATATGTTGTTTTTGCCGAATTTCAATTAAATTATAACTATCAAACGTTTATAAGTCAATCCCATCATACAAAAACGGACAGCCATCTAGACTGTCCATCTTGTTATTATCTTTTATCTACCGCAAACATCTCTTCACACTTGATCATGGATTTATGTGAGTTTTCTATCATTTCTGTCAAGAATAAGAAGATGATCTCTATCACTGTACTTGCTGATACTCTAGAGAAACAGAATTCATCAAGGAAAAGCTTTTCACGTGTGGCAGTTGTTATATGATATTGTACTTCTTCACCAATTGCTGAGTGAGGACTATTAGTAATACCTATTGTCATTGCTTTATTGTTGTTTGCGATTTTAACTGCTTCTAATACTTTATCGGATTCTCCTGAGTTACTAATGGCTATTAAGACATCTCCCTTACCTAAAGTAAAAGAGTAAGAGAGCTGAGTTTCCCAGATCGTTCCTGCAGTTGTTGGTATACCTAATTCATTGAACTTAAAAGCTGCATCAATGGCTACAGGAATCGTATTTCCTACTGCTATCACCTGCACTCTAGAGGCATCTCTAATACCCTCTAAAATCTCTCTAAATTCGTCTGTGTTAATAAGATTGACTGTCTGTTTGAGTTCAGTAACCTTATTTGCGAGAATATTCTGTAAAGACTGTGGAATATTATCTACTGAAATATCATTAGATACTTCTCCACTCTTATGCGTATCTACAAGTTCCTGAGCTAAAGATATTTTTAACTGGGCAAAACCTTTTAAACCCACCTTACGACAAAATCTTGATACAGACGCAATAGACACATCACTTATTTCTGCAAGTTCAGATACAGTCATATCAACTACTTTTTTAGGATTATTAAGTATGAACTTCGCAATCTTCTTTTCTGCATCAAATAATTGATCATAAAGGACAGTAATGCAATCTAATACGCTTTGTGACTGATTCATTTGATTTTCTCCCTTCATAATGAAATTCCTTACATCGTCATGTTAACACAAAAAAATAATTTACACAATTACCTAAATCTATCACATATTATCACAACATATATATGTGAAAATAAAAAGAAGTTGATTATTCAACTTCCTTAATTAAACCATGAGCGACAAAATCGTTAATGAATGACAATACATCAATTCTGATTGTTCCTTCAGGGTCTTCATATTCTTTATATACTTCATCTAACACTTCATCATAAGTCACTGGATGATCAAAGAGTTTCCATAAGAAGACACTTGTTTCATTCAATGAAATAATAGAGTTAGATAATTCTGTATTTTCTCCTACTGGTACAAGTACTGCTTCACCGGCAATTTCTCTTAAGATGAAATCTTCATCTCTGATGAACTTGATACCATGTATATCTCTTGTATTCTGTTCCATTATTTTCCCCCTAATTCTGGATGATAAGTAGAGACAATCTTCTGTACTTCATCACGGATTGCATCTTGATGCATATCATCAATCGTACCTCTTAGATGATGTAACTTTTCAAAATAAACTTCTTCATCAAAATCTAGAGGATGACCAATGAAAATAGAACCATTCTCGGTCTTCTGTAACCCTTCTTCATCCATTAATAATTCTTCATAAAGTTTTTCACCAGGTCTTAGTCCTGTATAGATGATTGGGATATCTACATCAGGAGTAAAGCCAGATAACTTGATTAGATTTCTTGCCAGATCATCAATCTTGACTGGTTCTCCCATATCTAGGACGAATATTTCTCCACCTTTCGCAAATATACCTGCCTGCATTACAAGTGATACAGCTTCTGGAATAGTCATGAAATAACGGATAATATTCTTATCAGTCACTGTCACAGGTCCACCATGTGCAATCTGCTTCTTAAATAAAGGAATAACAGAACCATTAGATCCTAATACATTCCCAAATCTTACAGCTGTAAATACCGTACGAGAATGACGGCTGTATGCCTGAATAATCATCTCGCACATACGTTTACTTGCCCCCATGATATTGGTTGGATTAACTGCTTTATCTGTAGAAATCTGTACAAAACGCTTAACATGATACTTATCTGCAGCTCTTACGACATTCAAAGTACCAAAGACATTGTTTTTAATTGCTTCATTAGGAGAATCCTCCATAAGTGGTACATGCTTATGGGCGGCTGCATGATACACTACTTCTGGTCTTAATTCATTAAATAAAGCATCAATCTTTTCTCCATCACGAATAGATGCAATACGTACATCGAGTTTCAATTCTGGATGTGCATTTCTTAATTCCATCTGAATATCATAGGCATTATTCTCATAAATATCTACAATAATCAATTTGCTTGGATGTCTCGCGGCGACCTGTCTACATAACTCACTACCAATAGATCCTCCGCCGCCAGTCACCATAACTGTTCTATTTTCTACATATGAGGCAATCTGATTCATATTAACTGAAATCGGATCTCTTCCTAGAAGGTCTTCAATCTCAACATTTCTAAGCTTAGAAACCTTCACTTCCCCATTCATCAACTGATAAATACCTGGCAGAATCTTGATCTTACATCCTGTATCATTACAGATATTCATCAATTCTCTTCTTTGATTGATAGATACAGATGGTAATGCAATATAAATCTCATCGACCTCATACTTCTTAACCATCTCTCCAATGACATCCCTATCACCCACAATCGGTACATCATTCATATAATAACCCTGTTTAAGTGGATCATCATCAATGAAGCATACAACCTTCATTGGAAGATGAGAACTTCTCTTGATTTCTCTAAGAAGCACATTACCTGCTTCCCCAGCTCCTATAATCATTACATTGATTAAATGCTTGTCCTGTTCAAATAGTGGACTGTCATTTTTCATTGAACGTATTCCACGATATAAGAAACGCAAAGTAGAACTCAATATAAGAAGCATACATGGTTCAAGAATATACCATGAACGTGGCAGTTCTACCCTTAATACAAATACATAGAGGAGCATTCTGAAAAAGTCAGAACAGATAACTGCTAGAAGCAATCGTCTGACCTCTATAATAGAAGCATACCTCCACATACTTTTATAAAGCCTAAATACATAATAAACAACAAGCGTAATTAATATATCAATCCCAACAATCTCTAAATAGTTATTCCATACCCACCAATCAATTTTGAACTCCATTCTTGTAAAAACGGCTACAAACGAAGCAAGTACGGTAAACACCGCATCTAAGATCATCAAGAACAACATACGCTGATACATCACTCGATTCTCTTTAAACCTGTGCATTTTATCCCTTCCTTTTTTTGTCAATGTACAAATTACCATTTATTTGTAAACTCGTCAATATACCCTACATAAAACCTTTATATATTGCATCAAATTTCAATTACTATTATACCCTATATTTATATAGGATGATATGTGTAGAGGCTTGATAAAACCTATTTAGAGGTGTTTAAGTATTTTTTTATACAACTTTATAGTTTTAAATATCTGTATACTACTATTTAGTCTGTAAAAAACTTTGTTTGTACTATTTTCAACTTTACATCCATAGACATATAAAACCTATTGTTTATGAAAAAAGCAGACCAAAGTCTGCTTATTGTACCGTGAAGCTTTCACCCTTCAACATCTTCTTAATATATTCTTTATTCTGTTTAACGCTATTTTCATCAGGAATCATATAATACAAGTTTGTGTTAGGCATATAATAGCCACCCTTCATCATCTTACCACTACCTGATACCATAGATTTCTGGAATGACCATTCAGCACCCGTATTAAGCTGATCATTGGCCACACGCGCCATTTCATTCATTGGCATATCAGTGACGAATGTACCATCAATCGCATTGAGAATATCAGTATAATGAGTAATGATGGCAGGAGAAGCCATTTTCTTAATAATAGCCTGTAATACATCCTGCTGGTTCTGTGCTCTATGACGATCACCACTCGTATAGGCATGACGTTCTCTTGAGAATGATAGAGCCATCTGACCATTCATATGGTTCCAGCCTTCTTTAATAGGCTGTCCTGTCCAGGCTTCTAAGTTCTTATCAGAATAAACATCAATACCACCTAAGGCATCTACAACTTTAACCAATGATTCAAAGTTCACACGTGCATAATAACTGATATCAACATCTAAGAACTTTTCTACAGTCTTTACAGTATTCTGTGTACCTGTTAAACCAGAATGTGTTAATTTATCCTTCGCTTTCGCATCGGCAAGAGTTACCCAGGCATCACGAGGAATACTTGTCACAAGTACCTGATGAGCAGGGACATTGATTGTCATCAAGATATTAACGTCACTACGTGATACTTCCTGAACACTACCACGAGAGTCAATACCTGAAATATAAACACAGAATGGATCTTTTAAGATATCGAGTGTCTTTTCTTCTTTAATCTTATTATAAGATTTAAACTTACAGCTCCAGATGACTCTTGTATCCTTGTTGAATGACTCTTTGTATTCATTCACGAGTGTACGAGATCCTTCATTCATAAGAATGGCATCTGCCTGTTTATTATAAAGTGCATCCACAACTGCTTCTACACCATATAATTCACTAATACCATAACTCGATACTTTTTTACTTAGTCTATCTAAGGCTTCATTGATCTTTGTTCCATTAGGATTATAAGCCACTGTCTTATTTAAGATATCTTCAGCCTTATAATAAGGACTCTCCTTCTTTACGACTAAAGAATATGTGACATAATCGTATTCACTTGTCACCTGATTAACAGCTGCCTTACCTGTTTGAATAAATACACAACACACAAGTAAGAAAATACTAATAACTACAGAAATAATCTTACCAATAAGTGGTCTAATCTGAACATTTCTAGATTCAATAGAACTAGGTTTCGCGAATAAATACATAAGTAACGTAAGAATTGCAAGGAATGCCCCTATCACTATTAAGAAACGCATTGGTAAGATATTAACTAACGCAATACTTACCACAAGTATAATACTTAATACTGCTTGTATACCGATAATAAATCGATGATCAGTTATGAAATTCAATATTTTCTTCATCTTTGTCCCTCACTTCTATTTGATGATCTTATATTCTTTCATTAAAGCGACACGTTCTTTCCCTATCTTAATTGTCTCTGTCGCTTTATTATCTTCTCTTGATGAAGATTCCTTCATATATGTCACTACACGTGAGAACCATGCAATAGGCAATAAATAACCATGCTTTTCTAGATAAGGATATCTTCCTACTAGGTCCTTACGACTTGGGAAGAGTGTACTTCTTAAAGAAGCATGGGCTTTTTTACCTTGTGCATCTAAAGTAATCGCTTCGAGTGTCATATTAGCTGAATGCTTACGGCTCATAGAACTATTACCATATACCCCTGCATCAAGTATATCTTCTAATAAGTGATCCATATTCTCACTTAATTCTAAATACTTATCTGGAATAGGTGCATCGTGTAAATACTTCTTACCAATAGATAATAATGTTGCCCCAAAGACTTCTAGATGAATCTTCTTAAGATCATTAAAAATAGAGTCATAATCAATCTCATAATGAGAGGCAAACATCATAATATCTGCGACCTGTCTAATACCTACACCACTATGAAGGAAGTGTTTAAAGGCATGAAGTATAAGAAATAAGAAATGATCTTTTGGACACATAGTCGATACTTCCACACCCTCTATTACTTCTATAGTACGTCTCTCATAGGCTTTTTCAAAAAACTGATTCCATGACCCATAAGCAACTGACTCTTCCTGGAAAAGTGTCTTATGAAGTTCTATATAAAGTGAACTACCCTTTAACTGATAAGGGACTTCATAAGGTCCTAAATCATCTCCTGTCACTAAATTATGTTCAGTGAAGAACTGGTGGTAAGTAGGAAATAATTCTTTAGTAATCAATAAGTCCTCATCCCCTGATACTCTTTCATCAGGAATAGGATAAAGTTTTCTTGCAATAATACCCTTTACCACTAATGGATAAAGTTTTGCTTCATTCATCTTACTAACAAGCTGTAAGAAATCTCTTGTAGAAAGTGCCTGAGTCATAGCTGCACGCATAGAAATAGCTTTAACCTGTGGATTCACCCCCTGAGATTTATAAACTGCTTCATAAACCAAAGGTAATATTTGATGAATATGTGCAAGATTATATAATTCTGATAATTCTTCTTGTGAAAGTGGTTCCCATTCAACACTCTCACCCTTCAAAGAAGCACTTAATGCTTCTAATAGTTTTTCTTGTATTTCTGTCATATCAATTCCCCTAATGAGACTATTTTATAATAAAAATACAATTACTGCAAATCACCTTCGCAAAAAGGCAAAAAAAGAAGAACCTCTTGCGAAGTTCTTCCCTTATCTTATGCTTCTTTCTTCTTTAAAAGAACATAACCTAATAATGAAATCATAGTAAAGAATGCAGCGAAACCTAACATAGTAGAATCACCAGTCTGTGGTTTTTTGTTTGGTTTAGTTGTTTCAGTACCAGTTCCAGGTTTAGAAGGTTTAGAAGGTGTAGATGGTTTAGAAGGAGTTTCTGGAGTGATTTCAGGGTTCTTTTCTAACTGAGCCATTGCATCACTTAACTTCTTAGTAAGTGCATCTACTTCTTCCTGAGTTAATTCTTCTTTATTTTCTAGTTCTTCCTCAATAGCCTTGATGACTTCTAATAAGTTCTTATAGCTCTTTTGTGTATATAACTTACTATCTGTATTCTTAGCCTGATCAAGTAATAGATCAAGTTCAGCAGTATTGCCTCTTCTTACAAGTTTCTTAGAAGCTGCATCTAACTTTTCAGTTAATGCATTGATTTCTTCACTTGTATGTTCCGCCTTTAATGCTTCCTTAACTTCTTCTAATACTGGCAAGAATGCCTTATAGCTAGAAGCTGTATAGTCTTCTTCCTTGAATGAAGCGACTTTATTTTCTAATACCTTAACTTCTGCATCAGATGCCTTTAATACAAGGTTCTTTCTTGCTTCCTGAAGTAAAGCATAAGTATCTTCAATTTCAGAAACAGTTGCATCTTCTTTATTTAAGATATCTTCTGCATTCTTTAAAGCATCCTGGAAAGGTTTTACTGTAGAAGTCAAGTAAAGTGAAGTATCAAGAGTCTTCAAATTATTAGAATCGATATAGTCTCTTAATGTCTTCTTGCTGATAGAAGCCTTCGTAACAAGAGCAGCTTTCGCATTACGTAATGCTTCTAACATTTCATTGACTTCATCAACAGATGCATCCTTGTTCTTAACAAGTTTTTCAGCATCTGCTTTTACTTTCATAAGAGCGTTATAGCTTTCTTCAGTATAGTCATCCTTTGAAAGCTTTTCTAATGCCTTGATTTCTGCTTCTAATGCTTTGACATCGCCACGAGCCACTAATGCATCATAAGAGGCCTTAAGGTGAGCTTTTGCTTCTTCTAATGCATCCTTTTCACCCATCTGCGTGTTATAAACATTAAGTGCAGCAGCTCTAGCCGTCTTATATGCTTCATAAGTTGCAGTCGTGTATTTATCTTCTTCTACTTTTAATGAATCGATATAATCCTTAAGATCCTTAGCACATGTGCTCTTGAATTCATCATCAGTTAAGCGGATGATTTCAGAAATTGTAGGAATACTGTTTTCTTCCCATTCAAACTTTAACTTATAAACATTACCACGAGGTACATAGAATTCATTAAGTGACTTTCTTAAAGTACCTAACTGAATCCATTCCTTATCTTCTTCAGGAACGTTACGTGTAGTCACTTCTTTATCAATTAATGCATATACCTTCGCATTACTGATTTCACCCTTCTGGATAATGTTGAATTTCTTCACATTTAATCTATCAGAAAGAGTATAAGTTAAGTAACCTGCTTTATTTGAACCAGGCTTATAAGAAGTTAATAGGTCACCATCAATCATATACTGAGGCTTGTAACCTTTTGCTTCTGTTACGTTAGATTCAAATGTAGGGTCATTGTCTTCTGGTGCATATTCACCATCATTAATCATGATTTCGTTGAATACAACAGCTCTATTGTTGTTAGAAGCAGTAAATAAGATTCTTAAGTAACGAGCTGGTACATGATTGGCAGTACCTGATACATAAACCTTATTTGGATATGTACTAGATGCCTTATATCCTGCATCAGAATCGATACACTGAACACCTGCATCACCCATGTTTTCAACACCATCACCAATTGTCACAACATCTGTCCAGTTTTCTAAATCACTCGAAACACTAATAGTAGCATCTCTGATATAGTTAACGGCACTATCCTGACAATACATAGCAAGCTTATCGATATTTCTCATCTGACCTAAGTCATAGATGATATACTGACCCTTCTGTGGAAGGTCACCAAATTCAGTTGTAGAATCAATGTTGCCATCAAATGCAGCCCCATTGTTTCTAGTGTCTTCTGCTACACCCCAAGATGGGTTAACAGTCATAGTTGTCTTATATAAGTATGGTGCAGTGACTTCTGTAGAATGTACTACAAACTTATTAAGAGTTAACTTAACATCAGAACTCTTCTTATTGATTAAACGTACATAACGTGCATCTGGAAGATTGTTGTTTAAATCAGTGACTTCTACCCAATCATGAGCGTTCACTGATGCTTCAACAACAACATCACCCGTATAATCAAGTTCTAACTGTTTTAAGTCTTTTACACGAGATAACTTCACACCAACATACTGTTTAGGTGCTAAAGTCATTTCTTTTTTATACACTAAATCAGTACGATCTAATGTACTCTTAGAATGTAACTTATAGTCTGTATTTGTATAAACAGCCTTGTCATCATATTCATTGACTACATCAGTATGGTTGAATGTCTTTAACTTCCACCAATAACCCGCTGTGTCACTCTGAAGATTTAATTCAAGGTTTCTTACACGAATAGCCTTAGCAGTCAAATCCTGGTCTTCAACATTTAAATGAACAGTGGCATCACCTGCATATTCCTTTAATGTCTTCCAAGTTTCACCATCCGTTGTGTATTCGAAAACATACTTAGTTAACTTATCTGTTCCACCATCCTGAGAGAAGTTGATTGTACCAAGCTTCTTAGGATTATTGAATGTAAGAGTCACTGCAGCATCTACTGGAATATAGTCCTTGATTTCTCCTGCTTTATATGGAGATTCTGCAAAATGCGCATATGTAGATTCATTATCATCTAATAAGTTATCCAATGAACCACCTTTTACACCAATCTTAGTAAGAGATAATGTACCCTTATCAACTGTCTGTGAAGGAGTTGAAATAGGATTTACTAAGATATCTCTGACGCCTAACCAAGTATTGCTCTTGTCTGCAGTTGCAATCATACGGATACCCTTAACACCCTTAAGATTAAGGTCTGTTAATTCTACATTGTTTGGTAAGTCATATTCTGTGTCATTGACATCCGTCCAGTTCTTACCATCCGTTGTATACTGTACTTTAGCTTTTAAGAATGTATCTCTTAAGTTAGAGTTAGCACCCATTCTAAAGATCACGTGGTGTACATCAATAGCCTTAGAATACTTGATACCTACATAAGTACCTGTAGAGATACTATTAGGGCTCTTATAAACTAATTCTGTAGAAGCATTACCATCAAAGATGTTATCTTCTTTGCCTGCTGGTGTATCTTCACGGTTAGTAATATATTTCGCAATCTGCTTATCTGGATTAACGATTGTAGATGCAATTTCAGATAAGTATGAATCAAGTGATTTAATGAATGGGACAATATGCTGTACACCTACTTCAGCATATTCTAAATGATCCACATAGTGGAAACCATAAGACTTACTCTTTTCAAAAGCAGCCTGTGCTGTTGAATAGTAATCCCAGATAGTTGCATTGTCTTCTTCATTCTGGACAGCTTTAATACCTTTAATATAGTTTAAAGCAGCATTTGTTGTATCATCCCAGCAGTTTAACCAGTAAACAATCTGAGACTTGATTCTTTCATTACCGCTTTCACGATAAGTCTTAGATGCATTCTGTAATACTGTGAATTCGTTGATGATGTCATCAAATTCTTCATCAGTGATCTTTTCACCTTTAGATACTTTAGCCTTGAATGCTTGAAGCTTATCTCTTAATTCAACAGATTCTTCTAAGCGAGTCACTCTGCTATCCATGTTCTGGTTGATCATATGCTTAGATAATTCTCTTAAAGCCGTTGAAGCGGCTGTTTCTTCATAACCATTATGATCCACATATTTGAATGAAGCATTATAGCACTTATTCGCTTCTTCTTCATTCTGCCAGATATTCCATGAATAACATGCATTACCGAAAATTGCAACCTTACTTGGTTCAGACTGCTGCATTGGGTTTAATACAATACCCTGTATCTTAGAAGGATCAACACCTGGATGAAGGAATGTTGTATAACCACCCATGATTAGATGCTTCTTAGAGTTATCAGTACATGGCCAGTTGATCCACATATAAGGACCACGACCTGCAGTATTAGTGAATGATGATGTGAAGTTGTTTGTTACTTCACCCCATACACGTCCACCAGTCATGATAATCTGTACGTTTTCAGGGAAATTACGGTAGTATGACTGACCATAACCCATATATTCCTGAGTACAGAATGGTAATGTGAGCTTTAAGCCAGGGTAAGAAGGCTGTAATTCTTTAAGCCAGTTAGACATATCTGTCAATGTTCTTGTATAATTAGCGCCACCTACGTTGCCCGCATCGTCTGCAAGAATTGCAATTTGACGAACACCAGCATCAATAACCTGTTTAAACTTAGCCTGCATAACCTTGAGGTCAGCCTGATAGTTTGCTTCAGAGTTATAACGAATAGCGTTATTCATATAAGGATGTAAGGCAAATACGAAACGGCATTTAGATTTGTTTCCAGCCTCAGCAAGTGGTTTGATCTTTGTTTCAATTTCCTGATCAGTATAAAGTTCACGCCACTTAGCGTTATGCTTTGGATCATCTTTAGGAGCATAGAAATATGAGTTAAGCTTATAATAGCCACCCCATTCCATCAATTTACAACGATCTTCTGTTGACCATGGATTACCATAATAACCTTCAATAAATCCACGGCTTGCAACATCCGCATAGTCTTCGATAGAGAAGTTTCTAATTGTTTTCCCCTCTACCTGCTTAAAAATGTGATATAAGCTTGTAAGGCCATAAAAAGCAGCATCTGTATCTTTACCTAAGATAGAAATAGTGCCCTTATCTGACTTTAAAGCATATGAATCAAGCTTATCAAATAAGCCTGAAGTAGAATAAGAACCAAAATGCTGATCTACATATTGGTTAGAATTCTTAATACCAACAAGAATGTTTGTCTTTCCCGCTTTCTTTTCGCTAGAAACACTTGCACTCATGCCTTTTAATGCAAGAACTTCATTCAGTCTTGCTTTTGTATCAGCATCAATACCATCTTCATAGACAACATTGACCTGACTAGTCATTTCATAATCCCCATTTGAATAGCTCATTGTATGAGGATTAGGATAGACTTCATACCCTGTATCTGCCTGTACAGTCATTGGAAAAGCAGATACACAGCCTAATGCAACAAGAAAACTTACTGCATAAGTAATGACTTTCTTTCCTTTCATCATGTTCTCCTTTCTTCTATATTTTTTCTCATTTTATGCTCCTTGAAAATTGTAAAATGAGTATTCAAACATGGATTTTTACAAAAAATAAAGACCAAATAAAGTATGACAAAAAAAGGTGTCATAATCTTTATTTGGTCTTGCCTGCTTAGAGTAACAATCCACATTTACTTGAATAGTATAGCAGTATCTTTTATATTACGCAAGCGTTTTCATATCTTATTGCATAATATATTTATCTGTTTGATTTCATCAAAACATGAAACAGGCAATTTAATCATACCAACAATTAATAGTTTATTATGATTTTTTGATAACAACGCAAAATGACTAACTCCCTGCCGAAAAAAAGCACTCATATAGGAAGACTAAGATTACTATAATTACCATATAGAGCATCTCATGACAGAAAAGATATTACGGTAAAAGAAAATCCTGATTATGTAAGAAACAATCAGGATAAGCGATTCAATATATTGTTATTGTCTAGGTCATTCAAAATTTTGACTGAAACTTTTGAGTTCAAATCACAACAAATATCTTTAAGAATTCCATAGTTTTTCAAATAGATACAATTTGAATATTTAGATTTTGAATTCTTTTCTTTAGAAAAAATTGCTAGAATGCTTTTCTTTTCATCAGCATTTGTCTGATTATTATTTCGTAAGCTTCTTGCATGTAGATCTTTTCCAATAAATGCTACAACCATTTTATCATGAGTGTTCTCTATTGCTAAAGGAAAATCCTGTGTTTTTGTATGTAAATGAACGAGAACTAAATTAGTTTGAGCATCTGCATAACAAATCTTATGAATTTTCGTTATACGCATAATTTTCTTGCGAATCGTACCAAAATCATAGTGTTGTTGATCTTTGATATTGTTTTCTGCTATAGTTCCTTTAATACAGTTTTTGTAGAAATCTAAATCGTTCAAGTAAGAACGCACACCGACTAAATGAGCAAAATCTTCCTTATTAAATCTCACTTCATGATATTTACCATCAATTGTTACAATCAAAAAATCATGAGGCACTAGAAACTTTCCATAAAGTCTTGCACCTATGATTATATCTCTAATAATTCTTTTTTTCTTCGATTTATTAAGAAATTATTTGCATATACAATTAGTAAACCTAATACTACTGCTACAAATACTGACACATATCCAAGCAATGAAATCATAAGTTTTATAATGTTTCTTGTTGATTCTGATACTTCTAACATTGCTTGTTGACTATCTATTGAGTTAAACATATAAAATATTGCTACACCTAATACTAATGTTAAAAAATAAATTGCATAATCTTTGAAGCTTTTTTTCATATTTCTTATAGATAATTTAAATAACATCGTTCAAATCACCTCCAAGAAGTGTTTGCACCTCAATTATCTTCTCAAAGAATTGTTTTCTTGTATCATTTCCTTTTATTAACTCATTAAAGATTTTTCCATCTTTAATAAATAAAATTCGATTAGCATAAGAAGCTGTAAATGCATCATGTGTTACCATTAAAATTGTAGCATTCATTTTTTGATTTAATAATTCAAAATTTTCTAATAGTTGCCTTGCTGCTTTACTATCTAATGCCCCTGTTGGTTCATCTGCTAAAACTAATTTTGGATTTGTTATAATAGCTCTTGCTGATGCAATTCTTTGTTTTTGACCACCTGATACTTGATAAGGATATTTTGTAAGAATTTCTTTAATTCCTAATTTACCTGCTATTTCGTTTACTCTTCTATCAATTTCATTTGCCTTTACCTTTTGAATTGTTAATGCTAAAGCTATATTTTCATAAGCTGTTAAAGTATCTAATAAGTTAAAGTCTTGAAATATAAATCCTAGTTCTTCTCTTCTAAATTTGTTTAAATTATTTCCTTTTAGCTTTGTGATGTCTTCACCATTTATGATTATGTGTCCTGCTGTTACTCTGTCTATTGTGGAAATACAGTTTAATAATGTTGTTTTTCCAGATCCACTTGCTCCCATAATTCCAACAAATTCACCTTTGTTTACATCAAAATTAATATTGTCTATGGCTTTTGTTAAATTTGATTTGTTTCCATAGTATTTTTCAATATTTTTTACTTCTAATATTTTTTCCATTTTTATAACTCCTTTCTGACTTTAACTTAATTATAAATACTTTCTAGTAAAGTTGCCATCGATTTAGCTTACATATTCCTTACATTTTTGTAAGATAACTATAAAGCAAAAATAAACTTCGTCTTGCGTTGTTAAACTTCATTTAAAATTTAATCAACGTGCAAAAGCACGCCTCATAAATTTAAAACTCGTTTGCCTAGCAATACTCGTTTCTTTTTACTTTAATTCAATATAACTGTTTTGTGGAAACACTAGCTTAACTTCTGTACCTTCATTTTGCACTGAATTTAATTCTATTCCTATTCCTAATTTATTGCATAACTTTTTACACAAATATAATCCTATTCCTGTTGATTTCTTATTTGATAATCTTCCATTTGTTCCTGTAAATCCTTTTTCAAAAACTCTTGTAATTTCTCCTTGTTTTATTCCTATTCCGTTGTCTTTAATATATAAAATCACATTCTCTTTTCCTTGATTTGCATATATTTCGATTACAGAGTTTTCTTTTTTTCTGTATTTGATACTATTTTGTATAATTTGATTTAATATAAATACAATCCATTTGTTGTCTGTATTAACTTCTATGTCTAAATCATGAATATCAATAGAAATCTTTTCTTGTATTAAACTACTTTTGTTCTTTTTAATACTTTCAGTTACAATTTCTTTTAAAAACACTTTTCTTATATAATAATCTTTTTCTACAGTATTACTTCTTGCATAAAATAAAGCTTGTTCAATATAATTTTCTACTTTGTCTAGTTCTTCGTCTATACTTTTGGTTATAGCATTTTTATTGTTTTCTATTACCATTTTACTAGCTGATATTGGTATTTTTATTTCATGTATCCATAATTCTATATATTCTTTATAATCTTCTGTCATATATTTGTATTTGTTTACATTTTCTAACATTGATTTATCAATTTGTTCTAATGAGTTTTTAAATATCTGTCCCTCTAAAAAATTAGGAGTTTTTATAATTTCTGTAATTAAATATTTTTCGTCTAATTCTTCTAACATTTTTAATAAATTATCATAGAATTTTTTTCTTTTAAAATATTCTATAATAATTGAAATCATATATAATCCCATTATTATAAGTGGAATATATATTTTTATGAACATTCCTACATTATATGCCATTAAGAATATCTCTATTGTAATAATACCAAATAGTAATAATAAAATAGTGATAGCCTTATCTTTAAAAAATAATTTAAAATCCATTTAGTTTACTCCTTTTTTCAAAATATATCCTTGTCCTCTTTTTGTTTCTAATAGTTCTTTTAATTCTAACTCTTCTAATTTATTTCTTAATCTAGTAATATTAACTGTTAATGTATTGTCATCTATAAAACTTTCGCTTTCCCATAAGCATTCCATTATATCTTCTCTTGATACTATTTTTCCTCTATTTTGTACTAGGTATTTTAAAATCTTATATTCATTTTTTGTTAGCTCTATTGTTTTTCCATCTTTTTCTATAGTACTATTTGATGTATTCAATATAAAATCTTTAACATCTATTTTATCATTTACTTCTTGCATATTCGTCCTTCTTAATAATGCTCCTATTTTTGCAAGTAAAATTTGTATATTAAAAGGCTTTGTAATATAGTGGTCTGCCCCATTATTTATTGAAAGTAGTTCGTCTAGTTCATTATCTCTACTTGTTACAATAATTATTGGCATATTGGATTGTTTTCTAATCTCTTTACAGATATATTCTCCATCTGTGTTTGGTAAATTTATATCTAATAATATTAAGTCTGGATTTGTTTGCAATATGTCTTGTATTGTGTTGTCAAATGTTGTTAGTGCTGTTGCTTCATATCCATTTTTATTTAAAAAGATTTTTAATTCTTCTCTTAATTTTTCATCATCTTCTATTATTAAAATCTTTGGCATTTATTTTTCCTCCATTGCTATTATATCATAATTTTTATAAAAGAAACCTTACATTTCTGTAAGGTTACTCTAATTATTACTCCTTTATCTCCTTAGCAAGTTTATCAATAGCTTTCGTTTCTATACGTGACACATAAGAACGAGAAATCCCCATCTCGTGGGCAATCTCAATTTGAGTTTTAGGTTTATGTCCATCCAACCCGAAGCGGAGCTCTAAAATAGTACGTTCTCTATCTTTTAAAATACTTTTCATCTTCTCATATAAAAGTTTTATTTTCATTTTTAAATCAACTGAGTCCTCAACACTACGTTCATCATTTTCAAGTACTTCTTGCAGTGTAACTACATTATCGTCTTTATCTTTTCCTATAGGTTCATTTAAATATACTTCATTATTTAACTTTTTAGTTGCTCTAAAATGCATTAATATTTCATTATCAATACATCTTGTTGCATAAGTTGCAAATTCAACATTCTTAGATTTATCAAATGTTGTTACCGCTTTAATTAAGCCAATATTTCCTATTGAAACTAAATCCTTTTTATCATATTCAACAGATTTAAATTTATTGTTTACTTGATACAAAACTAATCTAATATTATGTTCTATTATCATCTTTATAGCATCTTCATCACCATGTTTTACTTTATCTAAAAGTTCATTTACTTGAGATTTAGGTAATGGCTGTGGTAATTTGTTAGCATCTATAAATAATTCATTTGTATTCATGCTTACCTCCAATTTCTCAAAGTATGATACCTCGAGGCTTTTTCTGTTGTTATATATGATATCATATTTTACTTATTTGTCAACGTCCTGCACTGAAAGGACTTGATTTACTACTGAAAAAAAATTATACGACTAAAAGTCATTTTGATAAATTCCTGTAACATCTGTGTATCAATCTGGAAAACTGGAAAAGATGATACATACCAAATCTAGACTTTAAGCAATTCTTAATTATATTAAGATAAATAACTATAGTCAAATATTTCCGATAAAATTACAAGAAGTATATATCCAATAATCTAACTAATCACTATATGACATATTCTTCTGCCTCTGAACTCGTCCGACCTTATAGTACTCATTATAGGCAATAGCTCCATGTTGCAATGCCTCTTGCTTAGTTTTAAATACTGACTTCTGAATTCATTTTCTTACGCCATCAATAGAAGCAACATTGGACCTATACCCATATACCTTTCCTCTTTTTCTGATATTAATCATAATTTTTTCTTCCTAATATCAGCAAATGAAAAAGAGTTAGCATTAGATACTAACTCCCATAAGTCATCTTTGTCATCTTTTTTATTTTTGGATGACAAATGGATGACAGATGACAAATTTCAAGATTTTTTTGTCCTCCCAAATCTCTGGAAAGCCTTATTTTATAAGCTATTTACCACAACATTGTTTGTACTTTTTCCCACTTCCACATGGACATGGGTCATTTCTACCTATTTTGCTTACACGTTTTGGTGCGGCCTTTTTTACTTTATTACTATCATTTACAGCCTCACCTTTAGCCACTTGTTTTCTCTCAATATTTTGACGAATTTCTGACTTAACTAAATACATAGTAATTTCTTTATCAATTAAATTTAATAAACTATCAAAAAGTTCATATCCTTCAGTTGTATAAGCACGTAATGGATTTTCTTGAGCATATCCTCTTAAATGGATTCCCTCTCTTAAATGTGCCATCGTATTAATATGATTCATCCAATGTGTATCTATAACACGTAAGCTAATAGCTTTTTCAAATTCATTACATATTTCAAGTGGAATATCTTTTAATTTTGTTTCATACTCATCACTTATTATATTATACAAATATTCTGTTAATTCATCAGCATCCTTTTTATTTACATCATTTATAGTTAATGTTTTTTTCAATAAATGCTCATTAGCAAACTCTAATATTTCACTATAATCTGTTTCTGTTAAATATCCCTCTGGAGCTATATGGCTTGTTACAAGCTCATTAATATAGTTCTCTATATTTTCTAAAACGTTTTCATGTATAGATTCAGAATCTAAAATTTCATTTCTTTTTTCATAAATGTATTCTCTTTGTTGATTTATAACATCATCATATTGAAGTAATGTTTTACGTATATCAAAGTTATTTCCTTCAACTCTTTTTTGCGCTGATTCAATAGAGCTTGATAACATTTTATTTCTAATAGATGCATCATCACTAAATCCTACTTTAGCGAGCATCATTTTTGCTCTGTCAGTTCCAAAACGAACCATTAAATCATCTTCAAAAGAAACACAAAATTGAGATGCACCAGGATCACCTTGACGACCAGAACGTCCACGCAGCTGATTATCAATACGTCTTGATTCATGTCTTTCGGTTCCAATAACAAATAATCCACCTAGTTGTTTTACTTCATCATCTATTTTAATATCAGTTCCACGTCCAGCCATATTTGTCGCAATTGTTACTGCACCTTTGGCACCTGCTTTTGCTATGATTTCTGCCTCTCTAGCATTATTTTTAGCATTTAAAACTTCATGAGGAATGTGTTCACGTTTTAACATTGAACTAATTAATTCACTTGTTTCAACGGCAATGGTACCAACAAGTACTGGTTGTCCTGTTGAATGACGTTCCTTTATTTCCTCTACAATAGCTTTATATTTTCCTTTTTTTGTTGCAAAAAGTAAATCACCATAATCTATTCTTGCAACTGGCTTATTAGTTGGAATTGTAATTACATACATGTTATATATATCCCTAAATTCCTCTTCTTCTGTTTTTGCAGTACCTGTCATACCTGATAATTTGCTATACATTCTAAATAAATTTTGGAATGTAATTGTTGCAAGAGTACGAGTTTCTTGTTCTATTTCTACGCCCTCTTTAGCCTCTATTGCCTGATGTAATCCATCAGAATAATTTCTTCCTGCCATTAATCTTCCTGTAAATGGATCTACAATAACTATCTTTCCATCTTTAACAACATAATCAATGTCATTTTTCATAACATAATTTGCTTTTAAGGCTTGATTAATATAATGAACTAGAGTTGTATGATTTATATCATATAAATTATCAACTTTAAAGTATTTTTCTCCAGCTTTTATACCCTCATCATCTAGAGTAACAGCTTTGGTTTTTTCGTCATATATATAACCATTATTTTCTTTTAATTGTTTAACAAATTTATCAGCATCTATATATAAATTGGCAGATTCCATTTTACCACCAGATATAATAAGTGGTGTTCTAGCTTCATCTATTAATACTGAATCAACTTCATCAATAATAACAAAATTATATTCGCGTGCTACTCTGTCTTTAGCATTTACAACCATATTATCACGAAGATAATCAAAACCTAATTCATTATTTGTTGTATACATAATGTCAGAATTATATGCTTCTCTTTTTTCTGATGGAGTAAGTTCACGGTAATTTACACCTACTGTCAAACCTAAGAAACGATATATATTACCCATCCAATTTGCATCACGTCCAGCAAGATATTCATTTACAGTTACAATGTGAACACCTTTTTTTGTTAATGCATTTAAATAAGCAGGCATAGTAGAAGTTAATGTTTTACCTTCACCTGTACGCATTTCAGCAATATTACCATAATGAATTGCAAAACCACCAACTATTTGCACATAATATGGCTTTTCTCCTATAACACGATATGCTGCCTCACGAGCTACAGCAAAAGCTTCTATTTTTATATCCTCTAAAGTTTCACCATTTTCTAAACGACTTTGAAATTCAATAGTTTTATTTTTTAATTCATCATCACTTAAATTAGCCATATCATTTTCTAATTCTAAAACTTCATTGGCTAATTTTTTAAATTTTTCTAATTCTTTATATTCATGATCAAAAATCTTTTTTAAAAAATTCAATTTTATCATCTCCTTTTAATATTTTATCAAAAATAATAATAAAATCATAGTAATTTCTTTAAAATATACCATAAAAAGCTTATATAATTAATTACAAAATAAATTTTTAATTTAAAATTCAAAAATTTAAAAACCTGCAAATATTGCAGGTATAAATAAATTTTTATTTGACATCAATTATTCCATAATTAGAATCTTTTCTTCTATAAATAACTGATATATCATCTGTTTCTATATTTTTAAATACAAAGAAATCATGTCCTAATAAATTCATTTGAAGAATAGCTTCTTCTTCATCCATTGGTTTTGTATCTATAACTTTTCTTTTTACTATTTTATTTTCCAAAGCTTCTTCTTCTGTTACATCAAATTCTACAAACATAGATTCTATTTCTTTTGTATTTCTATTACGCATTCTTGTTTTATTTTTTCTTATTTGTCTTTCTAATTTTTCAAGTACTAAATCAATTGCAGCATATAAATCTTTATTTGCAGCTTCTGCTCTAAGTACTGCTTTTTTTATTGGAATTGTAACTTCAATAATATCATCAATTCCATCTGTTCGGATTACGACATTAGCAGATATCTCTTCTGGAGATTCAAAATACTTATTAAGTTTTCCTATTTTGCTTTCAACATAATCCTTAATAGAGTTTGTCAATTCTAATTTGTTTGCACGTATATTAAATTTCATGCACACCACATCCTTTCTCTACATTCATATTATATCAAAAAATATAATTATTTTCAAATTCGAAAAAAAAAGACCACTTATACCAAAGTAGCTTTTATTTCTACAACATTTTTTGCTTGAAGTCCTTTATCAGTTCTTACAAGTTCGAATTCAACGTATTGACCCTCAACTAAAGTTTTATATCCTTCAGTTAATATTGATGAGTAATGAACAAATATATCTTCATGATCATTATATTCAATAAACCCATATCCTTTGTCATTATTAAACCATTTGACTTTACCTCTCACAAAAACAATCTCCCTTCTATTACAATTGTACAATACTACTATAACAGCACTACTACATGTAATTCAATTTTTTTCGGTCGATAAAAGTCGACAATATCTACAGACGAATTTTCATATCTGTAAAGCGCTATAATCATATCAAAAAACCATATAAATATATGTAACAATTGTCTTTTTCGTCAATTTTAATGCATAAATGGTAATGTCTATCTTTCAATACATATTTTAAAGATAATTAACTCTTATTGAACTGCATAATTTACCAATAATGAAATTAAATTGATTTTATCTGATATTCTTGATTCAGATAGGAGAAAAGGAATGTATGAAAAATAAATTTTTAAATTACGCTGTCAATACTGTTCATATTAATAATCCGTCTTATACTGAAACAAAGCTCTCAGAAATAAGATATGGATTAGAAGGCATGTATTTAAGTGTTACAAAACTTTTTGTTATATTTTTGTTAGCAATGTTATTAAATATACTAAATGAAATGATTTTCATGTTAGTAATATTTAATATATTAAGATCAACTGGATTCGGACTACACGCTACAAAAAGCTCAATTTGTTTACTATCGTCATCACTAATTTTTCTAGGTGGACCACTAGTAGCAAAAATAATCATAATAAACAATTTATTAAAAACAATCCTATCAATTACTTCAGTTATTCTAATTTATAAATATGCCCCTGCGGATACAAAAAAAAGACCTCTTATTAAAGAAAAAAAGAGGAATATATATAAATTTATTACAACAGTAAATTGTATTATATTAAATATATTAATCATATTTATTAAAAATAACATAATAGTAAATTTAATTATTTTAGGCATATATGCTGAAGTAATTATTATACTTCCGAAAACATACAAACTATTCAACATGTCATATGGCAATTATAAAAATTATAAAACATTATGTGATTAAACATTTAAATGTTTAAATGTTTAATATAGAGAATATGGAGAATAGAAGGAGGATGTTATGGGAAATTTATTAGCAAAAATTTTTAATTTTATTGGAAATTTTGGTGCTCATGCTGGTTCTGTTGCGTGTATAGTATGGTGGTACGACGAGCCAGAAATGCCAAAAAGCTTAATAGAAAAATAAGAGGTATACTCTTATTTTTTTAAATCTATTAATAATTTTTGAACATAATACATACCATTTATTTCTCTCTCTTGACTTAAATACTTATTTCTATCCATTATATCTTTTACAATAGATAATCCATAACCATGATTTGAACCCTTCGTTGTGTATCTTTCCTGATTAATTTTATCTAGTTGAACTTTTCCTTTATAAGTATTTGATATTTGTATAGTAATTTGTTCTTTATCACATTTAAACTCAACAATTAAATATTTATTATCTGACTCCATAGCAGCTTGCATAGCATTATCAAGATATACACCTAAAGCCATACTTATATCTTGTAAATTATCTTCCAAATGCTTCTTTGGTAATTCTTTTGGGATTGATTTTTCATCAATAACATCAACATAAACCTTTATACCATTCTTAACCATTTCACATATTTTATAGTGTAACAAACCTTTTATACCTATATCAGGAAATTTAGATAGTTTTATTAGCCACTGTGTATTTTCATTTGATGGTTTATTCTTAAGCAACTTGTTTATATAATTAATAGCATCTTTATTTTTAGAATCAATTTTATCACGAATTATTATCAATTGATTTTCATATTCATGTTGCCATTTACTTTTCTCTACTACTTCATGTTCATAAGTTTTTGCATACTTTAATAAACTATCATATTTATTTTTAATTTGATTTTTATCTGAATTTTCTTTAAATAATTGAATTAATAGAGCAATCAAACACAAAACAAACATGTATATAGTTATAACATTTGAAACGTATTTTACATTTAAAAAGTTTTCTTTCATTAATAATGATATTGTAAGAAAAAATATAATGAAGAGAGTTAAACTTTTTATTATATTTTTTGTTGTAAACCACTTAACTATTTTATTTATTATGCACGTGATAAGCCCATTATTATATATAATTATTAGCATGAATAAAAATCCTAAATTGCAAGTAAATATTCCATACAATGACAGAAAAAAATCATTAATATTTACCTTAAACAAGAGCAAAATTAAAACAAATAATATTTCACCTATTGCTGAAAACATTGAAAATAAAAGAACAAAAATTACCGATTTTGATAATTTAATTTCATAAAGAATATATAAAATTAAAATATAATTCAAATTTACTAAGATTGGTCTTATACTAACATTCTTAATAGCTAGTACACCATCGATTAATGAAAACAATATAACAATAATTACTTGTACCAATTTACTTTTTTTTATTGGTACATTCATTACCCGTGAAAAAACATTACATAAAAACAAAATATATAATAAACTAATTACTACCCAACTAAACCATATCGACATAATCTTTTAAACCTTTCTTTTTTTCACGAGACAATAAATTTGTTGTATCGTCATTTTCAAAATAGATTAAACTTTCTTTCCAATCAACTGTTTTAATCTTTTTTAAATTAACTAAACAACTTCGGTGTGACAAATAAAACCCTTTACCAAGTTCTTTTTGCATTTCATTCATTGTTTTTCCAACTGAGAAATCACCATATGTTGTGCGAATTATACATTTTCGTTCGACAGTATCTTTTTCAACACACAAAATGTCATCAATACATATTCTATGTGTTATCCCATTTGCTTTAAAGAAAATAACTTTTTTTTCATTAACTTTTTCTATTGCTCTTGTCAAAATATCCCTTAAATTTTCTTCACATTCATTATATTTTGATATAAAATCAAGAAGCATTATTTGTGCTTTTAAAGCTTCATAACCTAGTTCTGTATGAGATGTTACTATTATTATTATACCTGTCTCTTATACACATCTCCGAGC
>ENA-OUQF01000609-OUQF01000609.1-human-gut-metagenome-genome-assembly--contig:-NODE-609-length-25873-cov-7.969208_pt1 | contig 25873 bp, 35 predicted proteins | sample MGYA00237947_ERZ548826 | MGnify/ENA primary metagenome ERZ548826 (study PRJEB26490, sample SAMN05194701) | human gut metagenome | biome: terrestrial biome; feature: human-associated habitat; material... | reverse complement strand
ATAAGCACGTTTCGAAAGGACAAGAAAAAGGCAAGCCGAACGGTTTGCCTTTTTTGCGCTTTGCGCCCCTGCGCGCCTTGCGGCGCCGCAGTTGCCGCGAAATCGAATTTCGGTGGTCGAAATTCGATTTCGCATTACCTTTGTTATGTTAACATAAGATTTCGATACGCACCGAGAAACAAAGCTTGCGGAGTGTCGGGACGGAGCCCCGAGCAGAGCCCCGACTTGCGCCCGCAAAGCGCAGGGGCGCCCCTCCGGTTGCCCGCGCCGTATCGTCGACCCTTTGATTTTTCCCACAAAGTTTCCCGCAATTGTGGGGAATTTTGTTCGGCTTTGTGTGGAAAAAATCGGTTTTGGTGAAAAAACCCACAAGCTGCGGGAAATTTGAGCAAAATTTTCCACAGCCGCTTTCGGAAAAAAACGGCGTTATAAGGGGATTTTTGGGGCAAAAAGCATTTTTTTGCGGAAAAATCCGCAAAAAACCGAAAATTTCCCACAGAGTTTCCCGCAATTGTGGAAAAAAACGCGCAAAAGAACATTTTTCAAAAATTGCCCCGCACACAAAGCCGACTTGACAAAAAAACAGGCGCATGATAGAATGAAGCAAACGAAAAAACAGCCGCACACCGAGCGGGACGCCGCGCCGTCCGGAAAGGAATTTCCTATGCAGTTATATTACGTTCGTCACGGAGAACCGATCTACGAGCCGGATCAACTGACCGAAAAAGGGCATGCCCAGGCAAGAGCGCTCGGCGAAGCGATGAAGGATTACGGGATCGATAAGATCTTCGCCTCCACTTCAAACCGCGCCCGCCAGACGGCACAGCCGCTTGCTGACGCCTTGCAGAAAGACGTTGTGCTTCTCGATTGGTGCAACGAGAAATATGCCGCCGATGCTTTCGGTGCAAAGGACGACGGCAAATGGAGCTGGATCTACCGCCCCGAAAAGTATCTTGCGCTTTTTGCTTCGGACGAGGTGTATGCCCTGCGCGACAAATGGTATGAGCACCCCGCTTTTGCCGCGCTGAAATGCAAAGAGGGTTATCTGCGCGCCGCAAGGGAAGCCGACGCTTTTCTCGAAAGCTTCGGGCTTGTGCGCGATGAAAACGAACATTGCTACCGCGCAGACAAACTTTTTGACGGCAAGATCGCCCTTTTCGCCCACGAGGGCTTCGGACATTTCTTCCTGCCGTATGTGACCTTTATCCCGTACCCGCTCTTTGCACGCTTTGATAATGCGCATACGGGCGTGACGCAGATCGATTTTAAGCCTTTCGAAGACGGCCGCGTTTTTCCGCGCATACAATACGTCTCAAACACCGCACACCTGCGGTGACCCTGCGGGGAGCAGCTGCCGCGCCTGCGGCGGGCGTTCCCGCGAAATTGCATTCTGGTGGTCAGAATTCATTTTCACGGCAATACTCGCCGTAGGCGCGGAAATGTAAGCAGTTCATACAGTTTGATAAAATTATATCAAAGTTTTTCCGTATGTCTTGACAAAGCCCCGAATCGTTCGTATAATTATTATATAATACTGTACACTTGTCCCCCTGACAACCAAAACGGAGGTTTTTTCATGACGCGCAGAAGATCTGCTTTTCTTGCCTTTTTTGTTTTGCTTCTTTTCTCTTTGAGTACGGCTCTCCCCGTTCATGCCGCCGAAACGATCCTTCAGTCCGACGGAAATGCACTTCCGACTTCGGTTTTTGTCGGGCAGACCTACACGCTTATCTGCCGTGACGCGCCCGTTGCGGCAAACAAGCTTCGCTGGACGGTTTCCGACACACGGTATGCCACTATCGATCAAAACGGCGTGTTCAAGGTAATCAAGCAAACGCCTGCCTATTCTTATATCCGCGAGTCGGACGGGCGCGTGATCAACACGCGCGAAAACCTGACGATCACGGTATACCGCACCGACACGAACAAAAAGCTCACCGCCAGGAATGTGAAGATTTACAAGCGTGCCGTATCGGTAGACCCGGGTGTTTACGAAGTGCGCCTTTTGGTCGACGACAGCTATACCGCAAGCCCGATTCTTACCCCCGCCGACGCGACCGACCGCGTTATTTTCCGCTCGGCGGACACGGCAATTACGGGTATCGGACTGGAGACCGGCATTGTCAAGCCGAAAGCGCAGGGCAAGACGACGATCAACGTTTATTCCTGTGCGACAGCGGCTTCCTCCGCCTCCTCCGAAGGAACGATTTCCACTTCGTTTTCGGCGTGCACCCATACGCACAAATGGTCGGGAAGCTATGTAAAGCTCGACAGCTTTACGCATTATCTCCCGTGCGGCAACGCATACTGTACGCTTATTCGTCCGCAGGAGACGGCGTATTATGCCGAGCATGACTACGTGATACTCTCGAGCGGAAGAGCGATTTGCCGAAAGTGCAATTACGAAAAGGATTACACCGATCACGATCATGAATGGAGCTTTGACGGCGACGATTTGTATCATTGGGAAAAATGCTCGGGCTGCAAGGCGACGCGGAATTATACGTATCACAATTTTGACAAGAACAATGTCTGCATGGAATGCGGCGTCACGCACATCCACAACGATTGGCAGACTCTTCGCACGATAAGCTCGGATTATCATTGGTTTGCGTGCAAATCGTGCGATGCAATCAAGCGTTACACCAAGCATACGCCCGAAAATACCGACGCGACCTGTCTTGAAAAATATACGTGCAGTGTCTGTCGGGTGGTCTACGGCTGCGGCGAACACGGCGAATTGAAATGGAACGCCGACGGCAACAAACATGCGCGCTTCTGCACGGTCTGCGAAAAGGAGATTGAAACGCAGCAGGAGCACAAATACGAAAAAATCACCGATATCCTCTATCGCTGTTCGGTCTGCTCACATGAGCATGAGCACATGTTCGGCGAATGGCAGCAGCTCGAGAACGGGCATATAAGAAAATGTGAGAATCCTGAGTACACCACGCTCATTTCCGAGAGAATCGGGGGAGCGCACACACGTGACGAGCGCGATGTCTGCACTTTTTGCGGCTATATGAAGAAAGTGCCGCCTCAGATCAACGGCTCGTATGCGATTCGCAATCAAAACGAGCTTTTGTGGTTCGCCGATAAGGTAAACGGAGGCAACCCCGAGGCAAAGGCGGAGGTGTATACCGATATCTTCGATATCGGCGCGGTCACGATCGGCTCGTATGCCGCACCTTTTACGGGTGTTTTTGACGGCGGCGGATATACGCTTTCGGGCTTTTCGCTGACGGCGGATGCCGATCATATGGGACTTTTCGGAAAAGTATCGGGCGGAACGGTGAAGAATTTTACGCTGCGCGGCGAGGTGATACTCGACGGCGACCGCCAAAGAGTCGGCGGCGTTGCCGGCTCGGCACACGACGGAGCCGTCTTTGAAAACATTGCGTCCGAGGTCACGATCACAGGCTCGGGTGTCTGCCATCATATCGGCGGCATCGTCGGAAGCTCGAATCAGGTGACCGACAGCCTTCTTACAATAAGAAAATGCCGCTTCGGCGGCAAGATCGATCTGCCGAATACGGGCGACTGTATCGGCGGAATCCTGGGCTATGCCTACAGCGGCGTTTCGATTTACGACTGCTTTTTCGACGGTGATGTGCGGGGCGGTGCGTCGGGACATGTCGGCGGGATCCTCGGCTATCTCAACAACAAGGGCTTTCTCGGGCTTTCGGGCTGTTATGCGGTGCCCGAGAGTGCAAGCTCGGGGGCGATGATCATCGGAACGGTTCGGTTTTGTCCGCCCGAAAAGATCGTAAACAACGTTGTCCCCGCAGGAAGAAAAGCTTTCGGCGAGAACACGCGCAATCCTTGCAGTGCTTATGAGGTCGAAAGCTTTGCCGACGGAAAAGCGGCGTATCTTCTGAACGGCGGCGTGACCGACGGCTCGGGCACATGGAAACAGACGCTCGGAAGCGACGCGCATCCCGTTTGGAACGGAAATTCCGTCGTCTATCGCCTCGGAGCGGAGGAATATTCCAACACCGCGCGTCCGTGCGTGTTCTTTGAGGGCAACAACGTCTGCACCGAAAATATAGAGGAAGAAAGCCTTTTGATCCTCTCGCTTGTGACCGAAAAAGGAATGGTGCAGGTAAAAACCGTCCCCGCAAAAGTCGGCAGATCGCAGACCGACATAACGTCGCTCGGCTTCTCCGTGCCTCAAACCGACGGCACACTGCGCGCCTTTTTGTGGAAGGATCTTCTCAGCGCAAAGCCCGTGGCGCCTACGGCGAGTGTTCCCGCGAAATACGAATTCTGATGGTCACGCCTTGCGGCGCTGCAGTTACCGCGAAATTGCATTCTGATGGTCAGAATGCAATTTCGCCTTATCCTTGTTATGTCGGAGATAATTTGACCTATCCATGTTATGTTGACATAAGATTTTGATGCGTAACAGAGCCTTCCCCTCGAGGGGAAGGGGGACCGCGCCAGCGGTGGATGAGGTGCGCCCATGCCGAAGGCATGGGCGAATGCGCAAAGACAAAATTTGCTGACATAACCTCGAGCGTACCTTTCGCCGCAGTACACAAATTTTCACCTCACCGAAACTCGCTATCACGGCTCGCCCGCTTCGCGGGCGCACCTCATCCGTCGCGCTTCGCGCGCCACCTTCCCCACTTGACCGAAGGTCACAGTGTATCGAGGGGAAGGCTCGTGTACGCTCGACGTTAGCTCAACATAGCGCGGACAGGGAAAAATTTTGCCGCCGTAACACAGGCGGTATGTCACAAAATATTTACAAATAAATTTTTCAAACCTATTGCAAAAACGGTATGTATATGGTATACTGACAAAGCTTGATGTGCGATGAAGCGGGAGGTTGCGTCCTACGGACGGTAATTTCCGCAGAGTATGTCCGATAACCGGGCGACAGCAAAACCGGTCACAGACAGTGCAGTCGGCGCGGCAGGGTCCCTTTCAAGCGAGACCCGTATGACCGAACCGATATTTTGCGTACTGTACGGCTGGATGCTTTCTTTATGAATATCAAACCGGGAACGGCGGTCGCTTGCGACGGTACGCCCGGAGATAGACGTGTCTTTCCCTTCGTATGGGGGAAGATTGCGTTCCAATGAAGAATGTCGACAGCACCCGGATGGTTCTTTGCCCTTTTCCCGATGAAAAAGGCGAAGAAAGATCCGGTTTTGTTTTGGGTGGAATACGAAACACCCGGATGAGTGTCCGAAAATTGTTGTGCCACATTTCAAAGCTCCCCTCGGAAAAGAAAAAAGCAAAAGACCGAGGGTCAAAACTTTTGATAAGGAGGCAAAAAAATGGCAACCAAGGAAAAAATCAGAATCAGACTGAAGGCGTATGATCACACTCTGATCGATCAGGCAGCCGAAAAGATCGTGGAGACCGCCAAGAGAAACGGCGCAAAGGTGTCCGGTCCCATTCCGCTCCCTACCGACAAGGAGATCGTAACCATTCTTCGCGCGGTTCACAAGTATAAGGACAGCCGCGAACAGTTTGAGTTCCGCACCCACAAGAGACTTATTGATATCTTGAATCCTTCCCAGAAGGCGATCGAAGCTCTCATGAGCCTTGAACTTCCGGCAGGCGTTGAGATTGAAATAAAATTATAAGCCTTTACCGTCGGTCATGTTGTCCGCAGCGCGAAGCGCAAATCCAAACGGCCAACCAATAACCTAAGGAGGAAAACGATATGAAAAAAGGTATTATCGGTAAGAAACTCGGCATGACGCAGATTTTCGACGAAAACGGCAACGTCATTCCGGTAACCGTCGTAGAAGCAGGTCCCTGCGTCGTCGTTCAAAAGAAGACGATCGAAAACGACGGCTACGAAGCAGTTCAGCTCGGCTTTTCCGATCTTTCCGAAAAGAAGATCACGAAGCCCGCAAAAGGACATTTTACCAAGGTTAATGTTCCCTTCAAGAAGCACCTCAAGGAATTCCGCCTTGACGACTGCGCATCGCTCAATGTCGGCGACGAGATCAAAGCCGATGTTTTCGAAGCAGGCGAAAAGGTCGACGTAACCGGCATCACCAAGGGTCACGGTTACAGCGGCGCCATCAAGCGTTGGAATCACCATCGTCTGAGAATGACGCACGGTACCGGCCCCGTACACCGTCAGGTAGGTTCCATGGGTGCAAACTCGACCCCTTCTCGTGTTTACAAGAACAAGAAGATGGCAGGTCAGTACGGTAACGAACAGGTTACAACCCTCAACCTGAGCGTTGTAAAGATCGACGCGGAAAAGAATCTCATCGCCATTAAGGGTGCCGTTCCGGGCAACCGCGGCGGTATCGTGTTCATCCGCTCGGCAGTGAAATAATCGGAAGAGGAGGAAACACAATGCCAAACGTAGCAATATATGATATGGCGGGCAAGGAAAAGGGCACCATCGAGCTTTCCGCCGAAGTATTCGGCACCGAAGTCAACGAGGCAGTTCTTCACTCGGTCATCCGCGCTTATCTTTTGAATCAGAGACAGGGTACGCAGAGCACGCTCACCCGTGCGGAAGTATCCGGCGGCGGCGCAAAGCCCTGGAAACAGAAGGGCACCGGCCGCGCAAGACAGGGTTCGACCCGTTCTCCTCAGTGGACACACGGCGGCGTGGCACTCGGCCCGAAGCCCCGTTCCTGGAGAGTATCCATTAACAAGAAGGTAAAGAGAATCGCCCTTACCTCGGCTCTTTCCGCCAAGGTAAACGACAACGAGCTGGTTGTTGTGGACAAGATCTCGGCTCCGGAATACAAGACCAAGACCATCGTAAACATGCTCAAAGCGCTCGGCGCCGACAAAAAGGCTCTCATCGTAACGAGCGAGGCCGATGCAAAGGTCATAAAGTCCGCAGCCAACATCCCCGGCGTTAAGACGGCGATCCCCGGCACGATCAACGCTTATGATATCGTAAAGTATGATAAGCTCATCGTGGACGAAGCTGCCGTCAAGGTTATCGAGGAGGTTTATGCAAGATGAAAACAGCGCACGACATAATCATCCGTCCGATCATCACGGAAGACAGCATGGCAAGACTTGCAAACAAGGCTTATACGTTTCAGGTTGCCGACGGCTCCAACAAAACGGAGATCCGCAAGGCAGTCGAGGAGCTTTTCGGCGTTAAGGTCGCCAAGGTAAACACCGTCAGCATGAAGAGCAAGACCAAGAGAGTCGGCTATCATGTCGGTCAGACCTCCGAATGGAAAAAAGCCATCGTGACCCTGACCGAGGATTCCAAGACCATCGAATTCTTCGACAGCATGATGTAATTACCCGAAGCACAAAAACACGAAACATGATCTGAAAACCGGATTATGACGATGTCTTTTGAAAAAAGAAGCGCAGAAAATTCGGCGCCGTCGGACGATGACCCGACGGGAACGCGCGCGCTTTTTCCGTCATCGAGAAATGGAGTATTAAAACATGGCAGTGAAAACATTTAAGCCTACTACTCCGGCAAGAAGACAGATGGCCGTACCGGGCTTTGACGAGATTACCAAAAAGACCCCCGAAAAAAGCCTTATCACGGTAAAGAAGAAACATGCCGGTCGTAATAATACAGGTAAAATCACCGTTCGCCATCACGGCGGCGGAAACCGCATCAAATACAGAATTATCGACTTCAAGAAGAATATTCTGGACATTCCCGCAAAGGTTATCGGAATCGAATACGATCCGAACAGAACCGCATACATCGCTCTCCTTCAGTATGAAAACGGCGTAAAGACCTACAGCATCGCGCCCGTCGGACTGAAAGTCGGCGACACCGTACTCAACGGCAAGAACGCCGATATCAAGCCCGGCAACGTGCTTCTTATCGCCGATATCCCCGTCGGTACCATGATCCACAACATCGAGCTTTACCCCGGCAAGGGCGGTCAGCTCGTACGCAGCGCCGGCGCCGCAGCTCAGCTGATGGCAAAGGAAAACGGCGTCGCTCAGGTGCGTCTCCCCTCGGGTGAAGTCCGCATCGTCCGCCTCGACTGCAAGGCAACGATCGGTCAGGTCGGAAACCTCGAGCACGAGAACATCAACATCGGTAAAGCCGGTAAGAAACGTCATCTGGGCATTCGTCCGACCGTCCGCGGTTCGGTAATGAACCCCTGCGACCACCCGCACGGCGGCGGTGAGGGCCGCGCCCCGATCGGTCGTCCTTCGCCTGTTACTCCGTGGGGCAAGCCTACGATGGGTTACAAGACCCGTAACAAGAAGGCGCGCACCAACAAGTTTATTATCAAGCGCAGAAACGATAAATAATCGAAAAGGAGGCATAAGCTATGAGCAGAAGCGTAAAAAAGGGACCTTTTGTCGAAGCCAAGCTCTTCGCACGCATCGAAGCGATGAATGCAGCGGGCGAAAAGAGAGTTCTCAAGACATGGTCCAGAGCTTCCACAATTTTCCCGCAGTTTGTCGGACACACGATCGCTGTGCATGACGGCAGAAAGCATGTACCGGTTTATGTAACCGAGGATATGGTCGGTCACAAGTTGGGCGAATTCGCTCCCACCAGAACCTTCAAAGGACATGCAGGGTCTAAATCGAACTAATCAATGCTAAAACGCATAAATGATCCGTTCTTTTCGACGGAGAAGTTTTGCGAAAGGAGGAATTTCACGGATGGAAGCAATCGCTTATTTGAATGATTTAAGAATTTCACCCCGTAAAGTAAAAATCGTTCTCGATCTTATCAGAGGCAAGGACGTTCCCATGGCAATCGCCATTTTGAAAAACACCCCCAAGGCTGCCTCTGAACCGGTTCTCAAGCTGCTCAATTCCGCAGTGGCAAACGCCGAGAACAACCACCACATGGACGTGACCAAGCTTTACGTTTCCAAGGTGTTCACGACGCCCGGCAGAACCGCCAAGAGAATCATGCCCCGCGCTCAGGGCAGAGCTTTCCGCATTTTGAAGAGAAGCTCGCACATCACCCTGGCTGTGGCAGAAAAGGAATAATTTCGGGTTTTTCGCCCGTTTACGGTGAAAACCGAAAGGTTCTTGCCGTTCATCCCAAAAATACAATGCTTTAAGAAGGAGGCAGTAACGGAGTTATGGGTCAGAAAGTTAATCCGCACGGACTTCGTGTCGGCGTAATTAAAGACTGGGATTCCAGATGGTTCGTTAAAGATGAAGTATTTGGAGACACTCTCGTAGCAGACTATAAGCTCAGAACATGGCTTAAGAAAAAGCTTCGCGAAGCCGGCGTTCCCACCATCGAGATCGAACGCGACAGCGCAAAGGTAAAGGTAATTATTCACTGTGCAAAGCCCGGTATGATTATCGGTAAGGGCGGCACGGAGATCGAAAAGCTCAGAAAAGAGATCGAAGCGTTCACGGGTATGCCCTCTTCGGTCAACGTAATCGAAGTAAAGCAGCCCGACCTCAACGCTCAGCTCGTTGCCGAAAGCATCGCGGCTCAGCTTGAAAAGCGTATCGCGTTCCGCCGCGCCATGAAGCAGGCAATCGGCAGAACCATGAAGCTCGGCGCAAAGGGTATTAAGGTAAACCTCAGCGGCCGTCTCAACGGCGCCGAAATCGCCCGCACCGAACATTATCATGACGGTACCATTCCGCTTCAGACCATCCGCGCCGACATCGAATACGGCTTTGCGGAAGCCGACACCACCTACGGTAAGATCGGCGTAAAGGTTTGGATCTACAAGGGAGAGGTTCTTCCCGAAGTAAACAGAACCAAAAAAGTGCCCTCTAAGGCAGAAGGAGGACGCAACTGATGTTAATGCCGAAAAGAACAAAATTCAGACGAGTTCAGAGAGGCAGAATGAAGGGAAAGGCAACCCGCGGTAACTTTATCAGCAACGGTTCCTACGGACTTCAGGCACTCGAGCCCGGCTGGATCACCAGCAATCAGATCGAAGCCGCCCGTATCGCCATGACCCGTTATATCAAGCGTGGCGGTCAGGTATGGATCAAGATTTTCCCCGACAAACCCGTAACCGAAAAGCCGGCTGAAACCCGAATGGGTTCCGGTAAAGGTTCGCCCGAGTATTGGGTAGCAGTCGTAAAGCCCGGCCGCGTAATGTTCGAAATGGACGGCGTTCCGGAAGAGATCGCACGCGAAGCGATTCGTCTTGCTGCGCACAAGCTCCCGATCAAGTGCAAGTTTGTCAAGAAAGATGACCAGGAGGCGTAACATTCATGAAAATAAATGAAATCAGAGAAAAAACCTCCGCTGAGCTTGAAACCCTTTTGAAGGAAAAGAAAGCCGAGCTTTTCAACCTTCGTTTTCAGCATGCGATCAATCAGCTTGACAATCCTCAGAAGATCGTCGAAGCAAAGAAGACGATCGCACAGATCTTGACTGTTTTGACAGAAAAAGAACAGGCATAAGCGGGAAGGAGTTAAGGTAACATGGAAAGAAATCTGAGAAAAACCAGAGTCGGACGCGTTGTCAGCGACAAAATGCAGAAGACCGTTGTTGTTGCCATTGAAGATAACGTAAAGCACCCGCTTTATAAGAAGGTTATCAAGAACACCGTAAAGTTCAAGGCTCACGACGAGAACAACGAGTGCGGCATCGGCGATACCGTCGAGATCATGGAAACAAGACCCCTTTCGAAGGATAAGAACTGGAGAGTTGTTCGCATCATCGAAAAGGCAAAGTAAGCAAACGGCGTACGATAGAATACAACTCGTACGTGAACAAGGAGGACACATACAATGATACAGCAGCAGACGTTCATGAAGGTTGCCGACAACACCGGCGCCAAGGAACTTATGTGCATCCGTGTGCTCGGAGGAACAGGAAGAAGATACGCCCGTATCGGCGACATCGTGGTTGCTACCGTTAAAAAGGCAACTCCCGGCGGAGTGGTTAAAAAAGGTGAGGTAGTTAAAGCCGTTGTTGTTCGCACCGTACAGAGTCTTCGCCGTCCCGACGGAAGCTATATTCGCTTCGACGAGAATGCGGCTGTTATAATAAAGGACGATAAAAACCCGAGAGGAACCCGTATCTTTGGCCCGATCGCAAGAGAACTTCGCGACCGCGACTTTTTGAAGATACTTTCCTTGGCTCCGGAAGTTCTTTAAGGGAGGGTAACTTTAATGGCAGAGAACAAGACGAAATATCAAAAGAAGCTCGCCGTTCGCCGTGATGATACCGTTATCATGATTTCCGGTGACGACAAGGGCAAAAAAGGCAAGGTTATCGAAGTATCCCCCGGCGAAGGCAAGATCATCGTCGAAGGCATCAACATCGTAACCAAGCACGTCCGCCCGAGAAGACAGGGCGAAGAAGGCGGCATCGTAAAGACCGAAGGCGCTTTCTATGCCTGCAAGGCACAGCTTTACTGCCCCAAATGCGACAAAGGCGTTCGTGCCGCTCACAAGATCGTGGACGGTAAGAAGATCCGCGTTTGCGCAAAATGCGGCGAAGAATTTTAAGTTAGGGAGGATATGAATAATGGCAAGACTCAGAGATTACTATATCAGTGATGTCGCTCCCGCACTTATGAAGAAGTTTGAATACAAGAGCCCGATGCAGATCCCCAAGATCGAAAAGGTTATTTTGAACATCGGTGCAGGCGACGCAAAGGACAACTCCAAGGTCATTGACAGCATTGTAAACGACCTTACCATCATCACCGGTCAGAAGGCGGTTCCCACCACGGCAAGAAAGTCGGTCGCAAACTTCAAGCTCCGTCAGGGCATGAAGATCGGCGCCAAGGTAACGCTTCGCGGCGACAAGATGTATGAATTCCTCGACCGCTTCTTCAACCTCGCACTCCCCCGCGTTCGCGACTTCAAGGGAATCAATCCCGACGCGTTCGACGGCCGCGGCAACTATTCCATGGGTATCAAGGAACAGCTGATCTTCCCGGAAATCGAGTACGACAAGGTTGACAAGATCCGCGGTATGGACATTTGCATCGTTACGACCGCGACCAGCGACGAACACGCAAGAGAGCTTCTCACATTGATGGGCGCTCCCTTCGCAAAGCACTAAGGAGAGGGGTAGGTAAACAAAATGGCAAAGAAGTCTATGATTTTGAAGCAGCAGAAAGCTCAGAAGTTTTCTACTCGTGAATACAACCGTTGCAAGATCTGCGGCCGCCCCCATGCATACCTGCGTAAATACGGTATCTGCCGTATTTGCTTCAGAGAGCTTGCTTACAAGGGACAGATTCCCGGCGTAAGAAAGGCAAGCTGGTAATTTCCGGCAAAAAGGATTTAAGGATTAAGGAGGTCACATTTCATGCAGATTACTGATGTTATCGCGGATATGCTCACCCGTATCCGCAACGCCAATTCGGCAAAGCACGAATCGGTGGACATCCCTGCTTCGGGCGTTAAAAAGGCAATCGCCGATATTCTCGCCGAAGAAGGATATATAAACGGCTATCAGATCATCGAAGACGGCAAACAGGGCATCATCCGTGTTTCCCTGAAGTACGGTCCCGGCAAGAAAAAGGTCATTCAGGGCCTGCGCCGCGTATCCAAGCCCGGTCTTCGCATCTACACCGGTTGTGAAGATATGCCCCGCGTTATGAAGGGACTCGGCATCGCCATCATCTCGACGTCGAAGGGCATCATGACCGATAAGAAGGCAAGAAAACAGAACATCGGCGGCGAAGTTCTCGCTTTTGTTTGGTAAACAACTTTGAAAAGGCGTGTGAGGTAACATTTACACGCGATAAACCGGAAGGAGATAGGTTATGTCAAGAATCGGAAGAATGCCTGTTGCAATTCCCGCCGGTGTGGACGTTAAGGTTGACGCAAACAATGTGGTAACGGTAAAAGGCCCCAAGGGAACCCTTTCCGAGACCATTCATCCGAACATCAAGGTCAACATTGACGGCGCCGTTCTCACTGTAGAACGTCCCGACGACGAAAAGCAAAACAGATCGCTTCACGGACTTTCCCGTTCGCTCATCGCCAACATGGTTGAAGGCGTTGTCAACGGTTATAAGAAAGAACTCGAAATCAACGGCGTAGGCTACCGTGCTCAGAAGCAGGGCAAGCAGCTCGTAATGAACCTCGGCTATTCGCACAACGTGGTTGTCGACGAAGAACCCGGCATTACGTTCGAAGTACCCGACGCCAACAAGATCATCATTACCGGACCCAGCAAGCAGAGAGTCGGTCAGGTCGCAGCGGAAATCCGCGGCAAGAGACCTCCGGAACCCTACCTCGGCAAGGGCATCAAGTATGTTGACGAGCACATCCGGCGCAAGTCCGGTAAGGCCGGTAAGTAATAGGGGGGTGCAGTAATGATTACAAGACAAGACGCAAACAAAAAGCGCTTAAAGAGACATAAGAGAGTACGCGCAAAGATCTCCGGTACGAGCGAACGTCCGCGTTTGTGTGTATACCGCTCTCTCCAGAACATCTATGTACAGATCATCGACGACACCTGCGGCAAAACGCTTGTTTCCGCTTCCTCTGCCGAAAAGGACTTCGGCTACGGCGGCAACAAGGACGCTGCAAAGAAGGTCGGCGAGCTTGCGGCAAAGAGAGCACTCGAAAAGGGTATCTCCGATGTTGTATTTGACCGCGGCGGTTATCTGTATCACGGCAGAATCGAGGCTCTCGCCGAGGGCGCTCGCGAAGCCGGATTAAAATTCTGATTATAGGAGGGGCAACATGGCACACAATATAGATGCTGCAACACTTGACCTTAAGGAAACGGTCGTTGTTACCAGAAGAGTTTCCAAGACGGTTAAGGGCGGACGCATTATGCGTTTCGCAGCGGTTGTTGTTGTAGGTGACCAGAACGGTCACGTAGGCTACGGTCTCGGCAAGTCCGCCGAAGTTCCGGAAGCGATCCGCAAGGCAATCGAAGACGCAAAGAAGAATATGATCACCGTTTCGATCAAGGGAACCAGTATTCCGCACGACATCATCGGCGAATACGGCGCAGCCCGCGTTCTTCTCAAGCCCGCCTCCGAAGGTACCGGCGTCATCGCCGGCGGTACGGTTCGTGCCGTCCTCGATATGGCAGGTATCCGCGATATTCGTGCAAAGTCTTTGAGAAGCAACAACAAGATCAACGTTGTAAAGGCTACCTTTGAAGGTCTTAAGGCTCTTCGTTCGGCTGAAGAAGTAGCCAAGACCCGCGGCAAGAGCGTTGAAGAATTATAATTTCACCAAAGGAGGACGCAACAATGGCAAAAATCAAGATCACTCTTACAAAAAGCCTTATCGGCCGTTTGGATAAGCAGATCGCCACAGCGCATTCTTTGGGATTACGCAAAATAGGCGATACGACTGTGCAGGAAGCAATTCCCGCGACAGAAGGCAAAATCACTGTTATCAAGCATTTGGTTTCGGTAGAAAAGGAGGCATAACACATGAAGCTTCATGAACTTTCACCGCAGCAGGGTTCCTCCAAGAAGGCTTGGAGAAAAGGCCGCGGCGTCGGAACCGGTAACGGTAAGACTGCCGGCCGCGGACACAAAGGTCAGAACGCTCGCTCGGGCGGCGGTGTAAGACCCGGCTTTGAGGGCGGTCAGATCCCGATGTACAGAAGAATTCCGAAGCACGGTTTTTCCAACTTCCTGTTCAAGAAGGATTACGCAATCATCAATGTTGAACAGCTTGACAAATACGAGGACGGCGCGGTAATTTCCCTTGAAACACTGATCAACGACGGTGTTGTCCGGAAAGAACTTAACGGTCTTAAGGTTCTCGGAAACGGCAATATCACGAAGAAGCTGACCGTTCAGGCGACTGTATTCTCTGCATCCGCAAAGGAGAAGATTGAGGCCGCAGGCGGAAAGGCTGAGGTGATATAAGTGCTGCAAACCGTTAAGAATGCCTGGAAGCTCCCTGAGCTTCGCAACAAGATTCTTTTCACCATCTTTATCCTGATCGTGTTCCGCTTCGGTTCGGTTTTATCGGTTCCGTTTGTTGATTCGTCGGTCTTGAAAGAGGCTTTCGCACAGCAGACAGCCGGTACCATTTTGGACTACTTCAACATGCTGTCCGGTGAGGCATTCTCGCGGGCAACGCTTTTCGCGCTTTCGATCAGCCCTTACATCACGGCTCAGATCGTGATCCAGCTTCTCACCATTGCCATCCCCGCTCTTGAGCGCATGGCAAAGGAAGGCGACGAGGGCAGAAAGAAGCTCAGTCAAATTACCCGTTACGTGACGGTCGCCCTTGCACTGCTCACCGCTTACGGTTATTACACCTATATCAAGAACACCGCCGGTATGGCGATTCAGCATGACGGCGTAAACCCGCATTTCGCTGCCGCTGTTATCATCGCCTGCTACTGCGCCGGTGCCGCCATTATCATGTGGCTCGCCGAGAAGATCAATGAAAAGGGTATCGGCAACGGTATCTCCATCATCCTTCTCGCCAACATCGTTTCGCGCGTGCCGAACAACATCATCGTTGCCGGCAGAAATCTCTTCACCGACTTTAAGCTCACCACGCTCATCGTGGATCTTCTGCTTATCGTCGTCGCCGTTGCGACGGTTCTCTTCGTTGTTCATATGAGCGACGCCGAGCGCCGCGTTCCGGTTCAGTACGCTAAGCGTCAGGTCGGCAGAAGAATGTACGGCGGACAGAGCACGTACCTTCCCTTGAAGCTGAACATGACCGGTGTTATGCCGATCATCTTCGCAAGCTCGATCGTTACCCTTCCTTCGACCATCGGTCTTATGGTGGGAAAAGACGCGACCAGCGGCGGCTTCTGGGGCGGCTTCCTTAAGCTGTTCTCATATACAAGTCCTTTGTATTCGATTCTGTTCTTCGTACTCATCATCGCGTTCGCGTATTTCTATATTTCCATTTCGTTCAATCCCATCGAGGTTGCCAACAACCTGAAGAAGAACGGCGGCTCGATCCTCGGTATCCGTCCCGGTAAGCCTACCTCGGACTTCATCGCGCGGATCCTCAGCCGTATCACGCTCATCGGCGCGATCTTCCTCGGCATCATCGCGGTTCTCCCGATCGTCCTGACCATGATCGATCAAAGCTTCGGCTCGCTTGCGTTTGCCGGCTCGTCCATCATCATTGTCGTCGGCGTCATTGTTGAAACGCAGACCGAGATCGAAACGCAGATGTCCATGCGTCATTACAAGGGCTTCCTTGAATAAGCCTTTCCGACGCGCGACCGTAGAAGGGACAAATGTTATGAAAATTATATTTTTCGGCGCTCCGGGTGCCGGAAAGGGTACGCAGGCGGAAATCGTGAGCGAAAAGCTCGCGATCCCCGCGATATCCACCGGTAATATCATCCGCGAAGCCATCAAGACCGGTACCGAAATGGGCAAAAGTGCCAAAAGCTACATCGAAAAGGGCGCGCTCGTTCCCGACGATGTGGTCATCGGTATCATCAAGGAAAGACTTGCCGAGAAGGACTGTGAAAACGGCTTCATTCTCGACGGCTTTCCCAGAACCGTTCCTCAGGCAGAAGCGCTTACCGCCATGGGCGTTGCGATCGATACGGTGCTCAATCTGGAAGTGCCCGACGACAAGATCGTTACCCGCATGAGCGGCAGACGTACCTGCCCCGGCTGCGGAGCTTCCTACCATATCGTATACAAGCCCACGAAAAAAGAGGGCATCTGCGATAAGTGCGGAAGCGCGCTTACCATCCGCAAGGATGACGATCCCGCTGTTGTAAAATCCCGTCTCGAGACCTATCACAAGGAGACCGAGCCGCTTAAGGATTATTACGAAAAAATGGGCATCCTCAAGACCGTTATCGGTCAGGAGGAGCTTGCCGATACCACGGCGCTGACCCTTTCGGCGCTCGGTATTCGCTGAGGATCGAGGCGCAGCGCATGATTAAATGCAAATCTCCGATTGAAATCGAAAAAATGCGAGAAGCCGGTTCGATAACCGCCGGTGCCCTTTTGGCGGCACAAAAAGTTATCGAGCCGGGCGTCACGACAAAGCATGTGGACAGCGTAATCCGAAAATTCATCGAAAGCCACGGAGCCCATCCGTCTTTTCTGAATTACGCCGGATTCCCCGCAAGCGCGTGCATCAGCATTAACGATCAGGTCATCCACGGAATCCCCGACGATCGGAAGATCCTTTCCGGCGATATCGTCAAGGTGGATGTGGGCGCTTACTTCAAGGGCTTTCACGGCGACTCCGCCCGCACGTTTTTCTGCGGCGAGGTTTCCGAGGAGGCAAAAAAGATCGAAGAAGTATGCCGCGAAAGCTTTTATGCCGGTTTTGCCGCGGCTCGTCCCGGCGCACGCATCGGCGATATTTCCGCGGCGGTGCAGAGCTATGCCGAATCGCACGGCTATTCGGTCGTGCGGGAATATGTCGGACACGGCGTGGGCGAAGCGCTGCATGAATCGCCCGACGTTCCGAATTACGGCAAGGCGGGCAGAGGCGTTCGTCTTTGCGAAGGCATGACCATCGCGATCGAACCGATGATCAATGCGGGTCGACCCGAGGTGTATGTGCTGGACAACGACTGGACCGTCGTAACACGCGATCACAGCCTTTCGGCACATTATGAAAACACCATAGCGATCACAGCCGACGGCGCTGAGATCCTCACAAAGATTTGACCGATTTTTTCGGATAAAGCTCACAGCGTAATTTTGGAGGGATAATTCTGGCTAAGGATGATGTTATCACATTCGAGGAATGCACCGTAATGGAAGCGCTTCCGAATGCGACATTTTTGGTAAAGCTCCCGAACGAACACGTGATTACCGCGCATATTTCGGGTAAGCTTCGTATGAATTATATCAAAATTCTCCCCGGTGATAAGGTTACCGTCGATGTGTCGGTATACGACCTTACAAAGGGCAGAATCACATGGCGTGCAAAGTAAAGCTTTACACGCGGCAGGAGGGAATTAAGGATGAAAGTAAAACCTTCGGTTAAGAAGATCTGCGAAAAATGCAAGATCATCAAGAGACGCGGAATCGTTATGGTGATCTGCGAAAATCCGAAGCACAAGCAGAGACAGGGCTGATTTATTTCCGCCCCGCCGAAAACAAATAAGGCTTTGGTAAAAAACACATTTATTACTACTGAAAAGAGGTGCAACATAGGATGGCTCGTATAGCAGGTGTTGATCTTCCGAGAGAAAAAAGAATCGAAATCGGTCTTACCTATATCTTCGGAATCGGTCGTACAAGCTCCAACGCAATCCTTGCGAAGACCGGTATCAATCCGGACACAAGAGTAAAGGATCTTACGGAAGACGACGTAGCAAAGCTTCGTGAAGTTATCGAACATGAATATGCTGTTGAAGGTGATCTTCGCAGAAATATCGCCATGGACATCAAGCGTCTGATCGAAATTGACTGCTACAGAGGTCAGAGACACCGCAAGGGTCTGCCCGTAAGAGGTCAGCGTACCAAGACCAATGCAAGAACCAGAAAAGGTCCTGCAAAGACCATTGCAAACAAGAAGAAATAATGTATCTTAGTGTGAAGGTTCTTCACACGGGAAGGAGAAACGTATGGCAAAGGCAGCTACTACCAAGAAGACTGTAACCAGAAAGCGTCGCGAACGCAAGAATATCGAAAAGGGTTCCGCACATATCAGCTCGACCTTTAACAATACCATCGTAACCATTACCGATGTAAACGGCAACACCATTTCGTGGGCTTCTGCCGGTGAAATGGGCTTCAGAGGCTCCAGAAAGTCGACTCCTTATGCCGCTCAGACCGCAGCCGAGACCGCAGCAAGAGCAGCAGCAGAGCACGGACTCAAGACCGTTGAAGTTTTTGTCAAGGGTCCCGGTCAGGGAAGAGAATCCGCGATCCGCGCTCTCGAGACCGCAGGTCTTTCGGTTACCATGATCAAGGATGTAACCCCCATTCCGCACAACGGATGCCGTCCTCCCAAGAGAAGACGTGTCTGATCCCGCGTGACGATTATTTTTCCGCTGTTCCGAAAGCACATTTTCGTGCAGCATGATCAAACGGAACACGGAACCATTTTTTGCTGAGGAGGAATAACACAATGGCAAAATATACCGGACCTGCTTGCAGACAGTGCCGCAGAGAAGGCGTTAAGCTTTTTTCCAAAGGCGAACGTTGCTATACCGAAAAGTGCGCTCTGAACAGACGCAGCACCGCACCGGGTCAGCATGGCGCAGCCCGCAAGAAGATAGGTGAATACGGTCTTCAGCTTCGCGAAAAGCAGAAGGCAAAGAGATATTACGGAATTCAGGAAAAGCAGTTCAGAAATTACTTCGCAACCGCTGAAGTAAAAGAGGGTATCACCGGTGAAAACCTGCTTACTCTTATCGAACGCCGTCTTGACAACGTTGTATTCCGTATGGGTCTCGGCGAAAGCCGCAGAGACGCAAGACAGCTGATCGTTCACGGTCACTTCCTGCTCAACGGCAAGAAGGCAGATATCCCTTCGATGCTGCTCAAGGCAGGCGACGTTGTTTCGGTTCGCGAACAGAGCCGCAAATCGGCTAAGATCAAGTCGCTTATCGAAAACCTTGACAACCGTCAGGCTCCCGCTTGGATCACGGTAGACAAGGAAAATGTGACCGCAACCGTCAACGCACTTCCCAAGAGAGAAGACATCGACTTCCCCTTCGAAGAGCACCTTATCGTCGAGTTGTACTCGAAATAATAGAAAATCCTCGCCCCTATATCGTGTTTTACGATATGCAACAACTTGTATATTTTACAGAAAGAGGAGGGTTTTTGGATGATAGAGATTGAAAGACCGAATATTGTGACGGCTGAAACATCCGAAGACGGCTCGTTTGGCAAATTTGTCATCGAACCGCTCGAAAGAGGCTTCGGAACGACCCTCGGTAACTCTCTGAGAAGAGTGCTTTTAAGCTCGCTTCCCGGTGTTGCGGCGACCAGCGTCAGCATTGCCGGTGTTGTTCACGAAATTTCCACTATCCCCGGCGTAAAAGAAGACGTTCCCGAAATTATCCTCAACATCAAGGGTATTACGGCAAAGCTCTTCAGCGACACACCCGGCAAGACCGTCGTTATCGATGTTCAGGGCCCGTGTGATGTGACCGCCGGCTGCATCAAAAACGATGCGGATATCGAAATTCTGAACAAGGATCATCACTTAGCCTACGTCAGCGAAGGCGGCTCGCTCCACATGGAGATCACCTTCAGCCACGGCAGAGGTTATGTTTCCGGCGAGAAGAATAAAGCGGAAGTTGCCGCACCCCCGCTCGGCATGATCTATACCGATTCGATCTATACACCGGTTTACAACGCCAATTATACGGTGGATAACACCCGTGTCGGATCGCGAACCGATTATGACAAGCTGACGCTTGAGGTGACAACCGATGGCACGATCTCCGCGAAAGATGCAATTTCGCTGGCAGCCAAGATTCTCAATGAACACCTTAGCCTGTTTGTTGACCTCTCCGAGGAGGCAAGCAAGGCGGTTACGGTCGTGGATGCGGTAGAAACGCAGCAGGACAAGATACTTGAGATGACCATTGAGGAGCTTGACATGTCGGTACGTTCCTTCAACTGTTTGAAGCGCGCCGGCATTGATACCGTCAGAGATTTAGTCAATAAGACCGAAGAGGACATGATCCGTGTCCGTAATCTGGGTAAAAAATCGCTTGAAGAAGTTATCCAGAAGCTTCAGTCTCTCGGTCTTTCCTTGAAAAAGGAAGACGAGTAATTTTCCGATATTTGAACGAAGGAGGAATTCACAATGCCAGGCACAAGAAAACTCGGACGCCCGACAGCACATAGAATGTCTATGCTCAGAGGACTTGTTACCTACTTGCTCGAAAGCGGCAGACTTGAAACCACCGCGACCAGAGCAAAGGAAGTTCAGGCTCTTGCAGATAAAATGATCACTCTCGGAAAGGCAAATACGCTTGCCGCAAAGAGACAGGCTTTCAGCTTCATCACCAAGGAAGAAGTTGTAAAGAAGCTCTTTGACGAGATCGCTCCCAAGTATGCCGACCGTAACGGCGGTTATACTAGAGTGCTCAAGACCGGTCCCAGACGCGGCGACGGCGCTGAAATGGCGATTATCGAATTGGTTTAATTCCAATAGAAAAAAGAAGGCGGCGACGCCTTCTTTTTTTGCACGCCTGCGTCGAGCGATTGCCGCGCCTGCGGCGGGCGTTGCCGCGAAATACGAATTTCGGTGGTCGAAATTCGATTTCGCATTACCTTTAGAAAAACGAAGGCGGAGACGCCTTCTTTTTTTGCACGCCTGCGGCGAGCGATTGCCGCGCCTACGGCGAGCGATTGCCGCGCCTGCGGCGGGCGTTTCTGCGAAATACGAATTTCGGTGGTCGAAATTCGTATTTCGCATTACCTTTGCCTTTGTTATGTTAACATAACCCGGATAGGGTAAAGTTGAATTCGGATCGGCGAATTCATTTTCACGGCAAAAAATTTTCTTACCCCTCTTGACAAACCGGGGAAAAAAGTCTATAATACTTAGCGTACTAATAATAAGCTTACTTACGATCAGCATGCTGACCGTAAACAGGCATACGGTTTTACCGCCGAAGGCTGCGCCGCAAACGCTTGCGGCACGAAACGCTTTGCGATTTCGCGCGCTTCGCGGCGGAGAAAGGAGAAGATTATGGCCGAACCGAAACCGCGCCTTGCCGAGCTGGTTCATTATTTCATCGACGCCGACCGCATGCACCGTACCCTTGTGGAGGAACGGATCGGAACGCTGAATCTGCACCGATCCCAGCACATGATGCTGCGCTGTATCGAGCGCTGCGACGAACCGCCGACACAGCGGTATCTTGCGCAAATGCTCGGAATCTCGACGGCGACCGTCGCCGTCACGGCAAAAAAGCTCGAAGCCGAGGGGTATATTTCCCGCATCGAATCCGAGTCCGACAGCCGCTGCAACCAATTGTATCTCACCGAAAAAGGAAGAGATATCCTTTTGCGTGCGCGGGACATTTTTGACACGGTAGACAACGGAATGTTTGCCGGTCTTTCGGACGAAGAGCTTTTGCAATTTGCCGCGACGCTGAAAAAAATTCAAAACAATCTTGTTAAAATGGGCGCTCAGTGCCCGGGCGCTGCCTGTTTTGCGGAAAAAGACGATTCCGCAAAACGGTAAACGCCGCATGAAGGGAGGCTCTCTTTTTTGAAACGCTGGCTTCATTACGTAAAACCGTATACGTTATATTTTATCCTCGGACCGCTCTGCATGATCGTCGAGGTCGTCGGCGAAATTTTCATGCCGATGTTTCTCGGAAGAATTATCAACGGCGCGACCGACGGAACGCTGACCCCCGCAAAATCAATGGGGATCGCGGGACTTATGATCCTGACCGCCCTTTTGATGATGGCGGGCGGCGTGGGCGGCTCGTATTTCGGCGCAAAAGCGTCGGTGTTTTATTCCAACGACATCCGCCGCGATGTTTATCGCAAGGTGCAGACTTTTTCGTTTGCCAACATCGATAAATTTTCGACCGGTTCGCTTGTCACCCGTCTTACCAACGACGTAACGCAGATCCAAAATTTCGTCAATATGCTCTTGCGTATGTGTCTGCGTTCGCCCGGCATGCTCATCGGCGCGCTGGTCATGGCGATCTCGCTTCGCCCGTCGCTGTCGGTCGTCTTTGCCGTGACCGTACCGCTTATGCTGATCGCCATCGGACTTGTCATCAAGACCGCGTTCCCGCGTTTTACAATCATGCAGGAAAAGGTCGACGGATTGAATTCGACCGTGCAGGAAAACGTTTCGAACGTGCGCGTCGTAAAATCTTTTGTGCGTGAGGATTATGAGATCGAAAAATTTCATAACGCCAACCGCGACCTGAAAGAAAGCGGCATTTCCGCCAACAAGATCATGATCTTAAACGGTCCGATCATGACCATAATGATGAATCTTACGGTTGCCGCCGTCGTTTGGATCGGCTCGCAAATGGTTATGGGCGGCGGCGAAAACGCCATGCCCGTCGGCGATCTTTCCCAGTTTATCAGCTATGTGAGCCAGATTCTCATGTCGCTGATGATGCTGACCATGATGTTCGTCATGTCCTCCCGCGCACTTGCAAGCGGTAAACGTATCGCCGAGGTGCTGGACGAAAAGGTCGACATTTCCGACGAGGACTGCAAAGACCCCGACGCGCTCGTGACGCGCGGCGAGATCGAATTCCGCGACGTTTCCTTCCGCTATTTCAAAAACAGCGAGGGCGCGGTGCTCGAGCACATCAATTTGAAGATCGCGCCCGGCAGCACGGTCGGCATCATCGGCTCGACGGGCTGCGGCAAAACGACGCTTGTCTCGCTGATCCCGCGGCTTTATGACGCCGACGCGGGCGAAATTCTTGTCGACGGAAAAAATGTGCGCGATTACAGTCTGCACAACCTGCGCGAGGGCGTGGGTATGGTTCTGCAAAAGAACGTTCTGTTCTCGGGCACGGTCGAGGACAACCTTCGCTGGGGCGACGAGGAAGCGAGCGACGAAATGCTTCGCCGCGCCGCCGAAAGCGCACAGGCGGACGGTTTTATCATGTCCTTTAAGGACGGCTACCAAACCGAGCTTGAACAGGGCGGCGTGAATGTTTCGGGCGGACAAAAACAGCGCCTGTGCATCGCCCGCGCTCTTCTCAAAAAGCCGAAGATACTGATCCTCGACGACTCGACCAGCGCCGTCGATACCGCGACCGAACGCAAGATTCGCGAACAATTCCGCACGGGACTGCGCGATTCGACCAAGATCATTATCGCGCAGCGCATCACCTCGGTCATGGACGCCGATGAGATCATCGTCATGAACGAAGGAAAGATCACGGGTATCGGCACGCATGGGGAGCTTATGGAAAACAACGAGGAATACCGTGAGATCTACCGTTCGCAGACCGAAAGCAGCGGCGCGGCGGCAAAAGAGATCGAAGCGATCGAAGAGAACAAAGAAATTGCGGAAAAGGGGGCGTGAGGAAAATGGCAAGAAGTCTTTCCGAATTGCAAAAACAGTATAACACCGCCGCCTCTCCCGCAAAGGGCGGCATGCCGATGGGACCCCGCGGCGGCGGACCGGGCGGTCCGCGCGGAATGGGCAAAGGAAAACCGAAGAACGCAAAAAACACGATCAAGCGCCTGTTTTCTTATGTGGGAAAATACAAAGGCCGCCTTGTCGCCGTGCTTTTTTGTATGCTGCTTTCGGCGGTAGCGGGTCTTATCGGTTCGTTTATGCTCGCGCCCATCATCAATAAGATCACCATTTACGTAACGGGCGGCACGGGCGAAGGGCTGAGCTTTATGGAGCGGCTGTCGGACAACGTGATCTCCGCCGCGGTCGACCGCTTCGGCGGACTGCTCGACGGCGTGATCGACGGAAACCGTTTCGGCGGCATTATGATCTATATTTTCGTTGCGCTGGTTATCTTAATCGGCGTGTACATTGTCGAAGTTATTACCAACTATCTGCAAAGCCGTCTGATGATGACGGTGTCGCAAGGCTCGCTCGAGGCAATCCGAAACGATCTTTTCGAAAAATTACAGCGCCTTCCCGTCCGCTATTTCGACAACAACCCGACGGGCGAGATCATGAGCCGTTTCACCAACGATGTCGACAACATCGGCACCATGCTCGACAACTCGCTCGTGTCGGTCATCTCGGGCGCGGTGACGCTGATCGGAACGCTGTTTTTCATGATTACGACCAACATTCCCTTAACGCTTGTGACGGTTGTCTTTGTGCCGATCTTTGCCAAGGGCGGCATGCTTATCGCCGGCAAGAGCCGCAAATTCTACACGGGTCAGCAGGCGGCGCTCGGCGCGGTCAACGGATATATCGAAGAGACCGTGACGGGACAAAAGGTCATTAAAGTGTTTAACCATGAAGCGGATTCGGTCGAGGAATTCGGACTTTTGAACGACGATCTCCGCGAGAAACAGTTCAAGGCACAGTTCTATGGCGGCATTATGGGGCCGATCATGGGCAACACGTCGCAGATCAGCTATGCGCTGACGGTCGGCATCGGCGGCGTCTTGATGTGTACGACGGGCATGATGCCGGGCGCTTTGACCGTGTTTGCCCAGTATTCGCGTCGTTTTTCCTTCCCGATCAACAACATTTCCCAACAGATGAGCACGATCTTCTCGGCACTTGCGGGCGCGGAGCGTGTGTTCGGAATTTTGGATCATCCCGAAGAACCCGAGGATGCAAAGAACGCCTGTGATTTTTCGTCCGAAGGCGGCATGAAGGGCTATGTCGAATTAAAGAACGTGACCTTCGGCTACATTCCCGAAAAAACGATTCTGAAAAATATTTCGCTTTACGCAAAGCCCGGTCAAAAAATCGCCTTTGTCGGATCGACCGGCGCGGGCAAAACAACCATTACCAACCTTTTGAACCGATTTTATGACATCGACGAGGGCGAGATCACCATCGACGGCGTGAATATAAAAGATATCAAGCGCGATTATCTGCGCTCGCATATCGCCATGGTACTGCAGGACACCCACCTGTTCTCGGGCACGGTTATGGAAAACATCCGTTACGGCAGACCCGACGCGACCGATGAAGAGGTCGTCGAAGCCGCCAAGACCGCCAGCGCGCATTCGTTTATCATGCGGCTGGATAAGGGCTATGACACACAGCTTACGGGCGACGGAGCCAACCTTTCGCAGGGTCAGCGCCAGCTGCTCAACATTGCCCGCGCGGCACTGAGCAAAGCGCCGATCTTGGTGCTGGACGAGGCGACAAGCTCGGTCGACACCCGCACCGAGCGCCACATCGAGCGCGGCATGGATCGTCTGATGAAAAACCGCACCACGTTCGTCATTGCCCATCGCCTTTCCACTGTGCGCAACGCCGACGCGATCATGGTTCTTGAAAAAGGCGAGATCATCGAACGCGGCGACCACAATTCATTGCTTGCGCAAAAGGGTCGGTACTACGAATTGTACACCGGCAAGAAAGAACTGGACTAACCCCTGCGCCTAACGGCGGGTGTTCGCCGTGAAATTGAATTCCGATGGTCGGAATTCAATTTCACATTACCTTTGTTATG
>ENA-OUQF01000606-OUQF01000606.1-human-gut-metagenome-genome-assembly--contig:-NODE-606-length-25911-cov-11.872486_pt1 | contig 25911 bp, 25 predicted proteins | sample MGYA00237947_ERZ548826 | MGnify/ENA primary metagenome ERZ548826 (study PRJEB26490, sample SAMN05194701) | human gut metagenome | biome: terrestrial biome; feature: human-associated habitat; material... | reverse complement strand
CAAAGTAAAAAGGGGCTGTGAAGAAATGAGGATTCATTTCTTCACAGCTCCTTTTTTATGTTGCTCAGTTCTTCGGACGAATGACAACGTATCTGTACGGTGCTTCGCCTTCGGAATCGGTGGAGACGGCGTGGTCGTCCTGCAGAGCCAGATGGATGATGCGGCGTTCACCGGCAGCCATCGGTTCGAGACGGATCTCTTCGCCCGTGCGTTTCACCTTGCCTGCGAGGCGTCTGGCGAGGGCTTCCAGGGTATCCTGGCGGCGCTCTCTGTAGTTTTCGACGTCAAGCAGGATGAAGTAGTGATGGCGGAAGGACTTCCCTGCAGCCAGGTTCGTCAGGTACTGGAGTGCATCCAGTGTCTGTCCGTGCTTGCCGATCAGGATGCCCAGGCCATCGCCCACGAGATTGATCATGATCCGTTCTTCGGTCATGCGGCATTCCATGGTGACGGCAAGGTGCATACCGGCAAAGACGCCCGCAAGGAAGGTCTTTGCTTCTTCCGCGACCTTCTTCTGTTCTTCCGGATCGAAGGTCGGCTCTTCGCGCTCGGCTTTCTTCTCTTCTGCCGGTGCTTCTTCGGCTTCCGGAGCGGCTTCTTCCGCCTTCGGTTCTTCGGCCGGCGTTTCTTCCTTCGCTTCTTCGGCAGGGATTTCTGCCGCCGGTGCTTCTTCGGCAGGAGATGCTTCTTCGACAGTGTCTTCCTCCGCTTCTTCATCCGGTGCGGAAATGTCTACGACCGCCATCTTCTTGTGGATGAGGCCGAAGAGTCCGCTCGAGGGCTGTTCGACGACATGGACGACAGCTTCTTCGCGGCTGATGCCGAGCTTTTCCAAGCCTTCAGCGACAGCGGCTTCGATGGTTTTTGCTGTGATTCTGACTGTTCTCATTTTTCATCAGCCTCCCCGGTGCTCTTAGCAGGTACTTCTGCCTTAGCCGGCTTTTCATCGCCGGCCGGTTCTTTTACTTCTTCAGGAGCTTCTGCTTTGGAAGGAGAGGCTTCTTTGTTTTCGTCTTTGGGTGCATCCGCAGGCTTCTTCACGACTTTCTTGATAACTTTCTTGCGGATGATCTTTTTCTTCTTCACTTCCGCTTTCGGCTGGTTCTCTCCATGAACGGTGAGAGTTCCTTTGGGAGCTTTGCCGCCGATGCGTTCCTTCATTTCGCCCCAGTACATGATGGTCTGCTGGACGAGCTGGTAAAGGTTGCAAACGATCCAGTAAATGACAAGGCCGCTCGGGAAGTTCAGGGACATCCAGCCGATCATGACAGGCATCATGAGCAGCATGGTCTTCTGGTTGCTCGGTGCGTCCTTCGGGGTGGTCTGCCAGGAAATGATGAAGGTGGAGGCAGCAGAGAGGATCGGAAGGATGTAGGTCTCATCCGGTACAGCCAGGCTTTCCAGCCACAGGAAGCTCTCGTGGGCCGGATCATAGGAAAAGCCCTGGAGTGCGTAGTAGATGGAGATCAGGAATGGCATCTGGATGAGGAGCGGCAGGCAGCCGGAGAGCGGAGAGGCTCCGTTTTCCTTGTAGAGCTTGCCCATTTCTTCACGCAGCTTCTGCGGATCATTCTTGTATTTCTTCTGAATCTTCTGCATTTCCGGCTGAATGGCCTGCATGGCCTTCATGGACCGGATCTGTTTCAGGGCGAGCGGGAGCAGCAGCGTCTTGATAATGACGGTCAGGACGATGATGGCGATCCCATAGCTCGGAAATCCCAGGTTTTCTGTCATTTTATAGCAGAATTCCAGGCAGACGCGCATGACCTCTGCGAGGAGTCCGACTAGGCTCGACAGAAACGGAATCTGAAAATCACTCATTGGTTACTCCTTATACGGCCTATATTGCAGCCGTTACATGCCCGGGCCTTCTGAATTTCAAGAGCCCGGTGAGTTTTCGGAAAATCGATCGACGGTTATGGTGGGATGGATGGCCGGGGATTGGTAGCTAGTAACTAGTCACTAGGGATTAGGGGGATATATAGAATTAGAAATGCGAAATGAGAAATGGCGGTGTAGCGCATCAAATGTAGGAAGCGCTGCCAGTTTTAATAAGTGATACGAGGATATCGATTTCTAAACTCGCGGCACTTTCATTTTATTTTGCGCCGCACAATCATTTCTCATTTTCCCCTTCACGCCTCACTTCAAAACATAGAAAAAGACAGCCTCTTCACGGGAGCGGGTCGTATCCACCTTTGTGAAACGGGTGGCACTTGGAAATCCGCTTGATCGCGAGCCAGCTGCCTTTTAGGGCTCCATATTTTTGAAGCGCCTGCAGTGCATATTCACTGCAGGTCGGGTAGAAACGACAGCAAGGAGGCTTCAGGGGAGAGATAAACGCTCTATAGAATCGGACAAGACCGATCAGAAGCTCTTTCATCTTATTTCACCAGAATTCCGGCTTTGCGCCACAAGGAAAGGATCGCTTTTTCCGCTTGCTGATAGGTGGCGCCCGTCAGGAAGATGCCTGAGAGCATCACCACTTCATAGTGGGGCGAAAGCTCAGCCATATGAAGGCGGTAGACCTCCTTCATAAGACGTCTTGCACGGTTTCGCGCAAAGGCGTGGCCGATCTTCTTCGTAGTCACGAAGCCCATACGGGTGCCCGGCTTTTTGGTTTTCACCACATAGCAGAGCCCGGCCCGATTGCTGAAACGTTTGCCGGATCTGTAGATCCGACGGTAATCCCTGTTCTGTCTGATACGAGAAGAGCGGGGCAGTGTATACCCCACCCTCTCCTCGCTGATTTCTTGATTAGGCACTTAATACCTTTCTGCCCTTTGCTCTTCTTCTCTTCAGAACAATACGGCCTGCTTTTGTTTTCATACGAGCACGGAAACCGTGGGTCTGTTTTCTCCAATGGTTGTTCGGCTGGAATGTCATTTTTGCCATGTATAAACACCTCCTTACATCGTGTTGTGCCATTTATCTGCACCATAACAGAATAATTATATCTAAGAGAAGAGGGGATGTCAATAAAATTTGGAAGGAAATCTTGACAAGGGGGTTGGCGGGTTCAGGGTTCAAGGTTCAGGGTTCAGGGTTTTGGCGGCGGCTTCGCCGCAATATAAATAGGGCGATGCCCGAAGGTCAGCGGGCAGACGTCTAATATCTCCTAGTCTCCCTGCGCCACCAATCCCTAGCCACTAATCCCTAGCTACTAGCCACCAGCCACTAGTTCCCCTTCGATTTCCACAATAGCATCCCGCTTCCTGCTACGATGAGCGCGCCGCCGATCCAGGATGCCATGGTCAGGACCTCTCCCCAAAGCGCCCAGCCCGCCACGATATGAAAGAGGACGCCGGTGTACATGACAAAGGTGACGATCATCGGATGGATGTGCGTCGCCCCCCATGTGAAGCAAACCTGTGCAAAAATGGCAGAGAAGGACAGGGCAAAGAGCCAGAGGCATTCTGCCGCATCAGGTATCCGAAGATCCTCTCCGAGCATCAGCAAAAGACCGCCTGCCATGCTGTAGAACTGAAAATAAAAGACGATCTCTCCGCCGGAGTGGCCGCCCTTTTCATTGAGCCTGCCGATGCAGGTGTAGGCGCACGCCGAGCAGAAGGCCGATACGATGCCGACGAGTGCGTAACCATTAAAGGAGGAGTAATCCCAGATCCTCAGCACCACCGCCGCGCCGAGAGCGATGATGAAGAGCCAGACACGCACCTGCCCAGACGGCGTGGTCTTTAAGAAGATCGGCGAAAGGATGCACATGAAGAACGCAGCGAGCTGGACAAGGATCTCCGCATCGCCCAGTGTCAGCCCCTTGAGACAGAAGAAAAAGAGCAGGATGCCCATCCCGCCAAAGATGCCGCGCGTATGAAGGAGCAGTCTGTCCTTCCCGGAAAAAAGCGGGAGCGACTCTCTCTTCGCGATGAGCGGCAAGAAGAAGAGCCCCACGAGGCCGCGTACAAACGTCAGCTCGCCGGTCCCCAGGTAGGAGACCGCTTTCGCAGACACATCCATCAGTGTGAAAAGAAGTGCGGCCAGGATCGAGGCAAGGATGCCGAGTGTCATAGAAGAAGGTTTTGTAGTCATGATTGGGTTCAATAGGTTCAGGGTCAGCCCGTGGGGCGGGACGCCCATGAATTGCGGATGAACGCTTTGCTCGAATGAAAAATTAGAAATGAGAAATTAGAAATGGTGGTGCAGCGCATAAAAACAGGGAAGCGCCGCGAATATTTATGGGGCGATGCCTGAAGGTCTCTTGATAGCAGGTTTCCCTCGTATCGTCAGCCTTCCCCTCGCGGGGAAGGTGCCCCGAAGGGGCGGATAGGGCACAGGCGGTATGAAAGACAGATGAGGAAAGCGGAGAGGTGTGCGGCACATGTAGGGAAAGCGTGAGTTCCTGACTGCGAATGACAAAGATTTCTCGCTTGCGCTCGAAATGACGATACGGGAGTCTGATGTCTCCTAGTCTCCAGTTCCTAGTCACCAGTTCCTAGTCACCAGCCACCAGTCACCAGTCACCAGTCACTAGTCACCAGCCGCCAGATCCGCCATTTCCTTCGCCCATTCCTTGGCGCGGGCGAAGTCCTCTTCATTCGGATGCTTCTCGGCCTCTTCCAGTCGGGCAAGACGTTCGGGGGTCATTTCATGGGCCGTCTCCTGGGCAAGCCCTGCCAGCTTCTTCTGATGGAAGGAATTCACGCGCCCCTGACAGAGGAAGGTGCCAAGACAGGTGGCATCTTCGGGAAGAAGAGCGGCGGCATTTGCCAGATACATCTTGGCCGCCTCCGAATCAGGCCAGGTACCGGCAGTCGCATAGATGGCGACGTTTTTCGCGGAAAGGGAAGAGAGCGTCTTCTGCGCGATAGGATCCGCGCCACGGCGGTAACCCCAGAAGCCGACAAAGACAAGGTCGTAGGAAGAGAGGTCGTTTCCCTCGCGCCCCTCCTCCATGATCTTCTTCTCTCCCGGCAGCGCCTCAAAGATCGCCTCTGCGACCGCCTTCGTATTGCCCGTGCGAGAAGACCAAAGGACTAATGATTTCATAAAAGCCTCCTTTTATAACAAGTTAGGAATGAGGAATGAGGAGTGAAGGTAGCGGCGCACAATTCATATAGCGCCGCATAATAAACTAATTTCTCATGCTCCTGTCTTCCCCATTATCCACAGACTGCACTCATTTGTCAAAGAATTGACACGCTTCATAAAAATCACTATCATGAAAAATAATGTGACTTTATCCATTTCTATACTCTGCGGCGCTTTTTAATTATTTTGCGCCGCTCCAACACTCCTCACTCCTCACTCCTAATTCCTCACTCAGAAAACTTCAATTCCACATTTTGCTAATACATTTACAAAGGAGGGTTCGTATGCGTCGCTGGATCATGCATGTCGATATGGACGCCTTTTTTGCGTCTGTCGAACAGAGAGACGACCCCGCGCTCCAAGGCAAGCCTGTCATCGTCTGCGGAAAGAGCCGCCGGAGCGTCGTTGCGACCGCCTCCTACGAAGCCCGCGCCTTTGGCGTACATTCGGCGATGCCTCTCTTGCAGGCGAAGCGCCTCTGCCCCCATGGCTGCTTCGTCGCGCCGCGCTTCGAAGCCTACCGTGAAGCATCGGATGCGATCCATCAGGTCATGCTCCACTATGCGGACGCCTACGAGCCGATCTCCCTAGACGAAGCCTTCCTCGACATCTCCGGCATGGGAAGCCAGTATCCGACGCTTGGCTCGATCGGACGTGCCATCAAAGAAGAGATCCGTTCCGCCGTGCATCTCACGACCTCTGTCGGCATCGCGCCGAATAAATTCCTTGCCAAGATGGCGAGTGACATGAATAAGCCAGACGGACTCTGCATCATCCCCTACGGAAGAGAACGGGAAGTCCTCGCACCCCTTCCCGTGCGCCGTCTTTGGGGCGTAGGCAGTGTCACGGAGAAAAAACTCCTGGCCGCCGGATTTCGCACCATCGCCGACATCCAAGAGGCAGCGCCGGAAAAACTCTCCGCCCTTCTTGGCAACCAGGGGCCTCTGCTGAAAGCCCTCTCCCTTGGCATCGACGAGCGCCCCATCATCTCTTCCCGGCAGGTGAAATCCATCGGCGATGAATCCACCTATGAATATGACCTGACCGATCGCCCAACGATAGATCGGGAGATCGCGATCCACAGTGACATCGTCGCACAGCGCCTTCGCAGGCACGATCTTGCCGCGCGCACGATCTCTCTCAAGATCCGCTTCGCGTCTTTCAAAACCATCATGCGGAGTCTGTCTCTGGAGGAAGGGACGAATCTGCAGGAGACCATCGACAGTGCCTGCCAGACTCTGCTTTCCCGCATCCCGCTCACCGAAGGCATCCGCCTCATCGGCGTCACCGCGTCGAATCTTGGCGCGCCTCTGTCCATCCCGTCTCTCTTCTCAGACAAAGAAGAGAAGCGCGCCCGTGCCGCCAGAGCCATGGACAGTATTCAGGAGAAATACGGCAGGAAAGCGCTCCGGAAGGGATTCTGGCTGGAAAAATAGAATTCGGGTTCAGGGTTAGCTCCTTGGGCGGCTCCGTCCACTGATTATGAATGAAAGCTTTGCACGAATGAGGAATTAGGAATGGTGGTGCGGCGCATAAAAATCAGAAGCGCCGCAGAATTTTGATAGCGCTTCGCGCCGCCGTCATCGAAAGCGTTGCCGAGGGTCTTTCTTGCACTGCGGTCAGTATCACATAGGCATCGGTACGGAAACGACGCCTTGATGCTACATGTTTCCGCTTTCATACATTCTTCGTTTAGCGGTCTGCAAGAAAGATTTCTCGCTTCTCTCGAAATGACGATACGGGAGTCTGATGTCTCCTAGTCACTAGTGACTGATTACTTGACTACTTTCGGGAATCGCCCCATATATACTCGCGGCGAAGCCGCCACCTTCATTCCTAATTCCTCATTCCTAATTCCTAATTTTCTAGAACCCTGAACCCGACAACCCGAACCCTCTTCCCCCTCTTCCTTCATGCGCTATAATGAAAGTATCCCTATCATTTTCAAGAAAAGAGGTCTTACTATGGTCAATACAGAACGAATGAAACGCACCTTCACGGAGCTTGTCTCCCTCTACGCACCGAGCAAAGGCGAGCGTGAGGTCTGCGAATATTTGAAAAAGAAGCTGAAAAGCCTCGGCGCCTCGAAGATCATCGAAGACAATGACGGCTCCGTCAATGGCGGGAACTGCGGCAATCTGATCGCCGTCTGGAATGGCAATGCCCCGGGCCTTCCCTCCATCGCGCTCACCGCGCACATGGACTGCGTCGAACACTGCAAGGGCATCGAGCCCATCTTGGAGGGCGGCGTCTTCACCTCGAAAGGCGACACCATCTTGGGCGGCGATGACAAGGCCGGCGTGACCGCCATCCTAGAAGGCATCGCCCTCATGAAGGAGATGTACATCCCGCACGGCAAGATCACTGTCATTTTCACCGTACAGGAGGAGATCGGTCTCTTCGGCTCCAAGTACATCGAAGAAAAATACATCCAAGGCATTGACTTCGGCTACGTGCTCGATGCCGACGGCCCTGCCGGCTCTCTCTACAACGCCGGCCCGTCCCAGTACCAGCTTTCCTTCACCCTGAAAGGCGTCGCAGCGCATGCCGGCATGGCGCCGGAAAAGGGAACGAATGCGATCGCCATGGCCGCAGAGGCGATCACACGCTGCCCGACAGGACGCATCGATGAGGAGACCACTTGCAACATCGGCATCGTCACCGGCGGCACTGCGACGAACATCGTCCCGGACGCCTGCGTCGTACGCGCAGAGGCCAGAAGCCGCGACCCGAAGAAGCTCGAAGCGCTCGTCGATACGATGGTCCATGCCTTCGAAACGGCAGCGAAGAAATTCCCCGAAGGCTCTCTTTCCGTCAATACAGAGAAATCGTATGATGCCTTCCTCGTCAAGGAGAGCGACCCCGCGCTAAAGCTCTTCCGGAAAGCTGCCGCCTCCATGGATAAGACCATGACCGTCGCAAAGAGCGGCGGCGGAAGCGATGCGAACTGGTTCACCGCAAAGGGCTTCCCCGCTGTCCTTGTCGGCGTCGGCATGACCGACTTCCACACCAGCCGTGAAAGCCTCAAGGAGCAGGATCTCTACGATGCCGGACTTCTCGTGTACAAGCTCATTGAGGAAGAAAGCCATCTGGGAGAATGAGTGACTGGTGACTAGGAATTAGGGATTAGGAGTCTCAAGTGACTGGTGACTGGTGACTAGTGACTGGAATGCCAGTCGCGGGCATCGCCACTATTTATACTCCGCGGCGCTTCTTCTTTTTATGCGCCGCACCACCATTTCGCATTTCTCATTTCTAATTTCTCATTCAAGTGAGGCTTTCCATCGTAATCAAGGAGCGGCACGCCCCACGGGCTAACCCTGAACCCTGAACCCAACAACAAAAGCCCATCCGACCCGCAGGGCCGGATGGGCTTTTATTGTTTTCTTAATATTTATCTCCGTACAGCTCCTTATTTCTCTGTACGATCGACATGATACGGCTGGCCGTCTCTTCGATGGCCTTATTCGACACATCGAGCACCTGGCAGTGGAGCTGGCGCATGATCTCCTTCGCGTAGGACAATTCATCCTCGATGCGGGCAATGTCCGTATAGTTCGCCGTCCCGGAGAAGCCGAGCGCCTTCATGCGTTCGCTTCGGATGGTATTCAGCTTGTACGGATCGATGATGAGCCCGATGATGCGATAGGGCGGCACCTGAAAGATCTCTTCCGGCAGCGGCACTTCCGGCACGAGCGGAAGATTGGCTACCTTGAATTTTTTGTGTGCCATGTACATGGAGAGCGGCGTCTTCGAGGTACGGGATACACCGATCAGGACGACATCTGCCTTCTTGAAGCCGGCCGGATTCTTGCCGTCATCATACTTCACGGCAAATTCAATGGCTTCGACCTTCTTGAAGTATTCTTCGTCGAGCTTGTGGATAATGCCCGGCTTCATACGGGGCTTCGTTTCAGAAATGGTCTGCACCATGTCCATCATCGGCCCAAGGATATCCACATACTTCACATGGTTTGCCTCTGCAATGCGCTCGAAATGCGCACGAAGCTCCGGGCTGACTAAGGTATGGCAGACAACAGCGCCATGCTCTGCCGCCTCTTCAATGACCTTCTGGATCTGTTCTGCATGACGGATGAAGGGCACACGCACAACGTCGATGTCTTCATCAAACTGGCTGATGGTCGCCTTGGCGACACTTTCCGCAGTTTCTCCCAAAGAGTCGGAAACCACGTACACTTCTGGTATTTTGGACAAAAGGATGACCTCCTTTGGCATTGATTGGAAATGAGATGAGCAGCAAGGGATTAGGATTTTGGGTTCAGGGTTCAGGGTTCAGGTTGATGGGTTCAAGGTTGTGGTGCGGCGCATCAAATCATAGAAGCGCCGCGGAGTTTTGATAGCGCTTCGCGCGTATCCGTTGCCTTTCCCATTGGGGTAATGCTATTAAGTTAAGCGGCAGAACGATCTTGGCTCCCCATCGGGGAGCTGCCCGATGGGCTTGTGCAAGCGAACTGGATTTTTAGGAGCGAAGCAACGCGAAAATCCAGTGAGACGCCATTTCGAGCGAAGCGAGATGAGGGGGCTACGTAGCGGTATTGCATGAAAATGTTTGGATAGCGACAGCATCGGACTATTCAACATAGCACACTATACCGCTAGCATGCCCCTATTGCCTTCGGCACTTCCCCCGAAGGGGGAGGCAAGTCGCTACGTCGCTATCAAATTCCTTAACTTAATAGCATTACCTATTGGGGAAGGCAGGCTAAACGGAACGATACGGCGCGCCCTTTCTCCAAGGGAGGTACTACGCAAAAAGGACAAATCCCCGAACCCTGAACCCTGAACCCGACAACCTCAATTATCTCTTCTTTGTTCCGAGATCGAGGAAGAGGCGGGTGATATTGGTCTTGGAAATGCGGCCCATGAGCTTGAATTTCTTCTCGCCCTCGACATCCTGAAAGATGCCGACAGGCAGACAGTCGATCTCATAGTCAATGAGCTTTTGGGCAACGGATACCATGTCTTCGTCCGGCTCTGCGAAGATCATCTTCGACCGGGAGGTCATGACCATGGAGATCGGCACTTTAGTCAGATTTTCACGGCCCATAGCGGTCTTCAGCAGATCCTTTCTGGATACTACCCCCATGACGTCATCGGGCTTGCCCACGAAAAGGGTCCCGATGTCTTCGGTGAAAAGAAGGACAGCGGCATCGTAGGCATTCGACTCTGCACTGACCAGAACGGGTCTGGACATGCAGGTCTCTGCGGTGCAGGAACGGATCTCTGCCGCAGCCGGGTCCTCTCCTCCTCCCAGGTAGTAGTAGCCCAGTCTCCGTCTGGCGGCGATCACTTCTCCCGAGAGAAGCACCGCCAGGTCTCCCCGCAGGGCGCTTCGGGTCACATGGAGACGCTCAGCGATCATTTCACCTGTGATCGGCCCATTTTCCCGCACGATGCGGGTAATTTCTTTTTGGCGGCTGGTCAGCTGCATAATTTGCTTCCTTTTTTGTATTGACAGGAAACCGGGACTGCTCGAAAACAGCCCCGGTCACCGGAATTTTTCAGTTCAAAGCTATCGCCGGATCGGTCAAGGAGATCTTTGGCCGCATGCGTCCCTACCGGGAGAGCAGCGTGTCGCTCTTCACTTGACCGCACCCGTTCTCACGGGGCAGGAAAGCTCCTTTCGGGGCGCCTGAGATCACCAGGTATAGTCTTCTGTATCTTTGATTCCTCTGCCGGTAGCTGCATCGAGCATCAGTCTCTGTTCGATACGAGCGACATTTCTCTTGGTGGCTTTAACCATATCCGGGTTGACGGATACGTAGTCGATACCGCTCTTGACGAGGAATTCAGTGAAGTCTGGGTATACGGACGGAGCCTGGCCGCAGATGGAGACAGTCTTGCCGTCTTTGTGTGCGGTCTCGATCAGGTGGCGGACAGCTCTCTTGATCGCGAGGTTTCTTTCATCGAAGAGGGCGGAAACGGTGTCATTGTTTCTGTCGCAGCCGAGTACCAGCATGGTGAGGTCGTTGGAGCCGATGGAGTAGCCATCCACGAATTCATTGAATTTATCTGCCAGAATGATGTTGGCTGGGATCTCTGCCATGAGGAAGAGCTTGAAGTCCGGACCTCTTTCCAGACCTTCTTCCTTCATGATGGAGGTGACCTTGCGTGCTTCATCGACGGTTCTGCAGAATGGGATCATGCAGTTCAGGTTCTTCAGGCCGAATTCTTCACGGACCTTCTTGACTGCCTTGAGTTCGAGACGGAATGCGTCGGTGTAGGTCGGATCGTAGTAACGGGAAGCACCTCTCCAGCCGAGCAGGTCAGCCGGTTCTACTGGTTCATACTTGTCGCCGCCCTTGAGGTTTCTGTATTCGCCGGACTTGAAGTCGGAGAAACGGAGAACGACCGGACGTGGAGCCAGCGCGCGGCAGACCTTGGAAATGCCTTCAGCGAGCATGTCGATGACTTTTTCCGGTTTGCCCTGTTCGATGAGGTAGAGCGGATGTTCATGGATGAAGGTGGTCCAGATGAATTCTTCACGCATGAGGCCGATGCCGTCGCATGGGAGGCTTGCATATTTATCCGCAAGATCCGGATCGCCAAGGTTCATCATGACGCCGGTGCCGGTCGGTGCGAAGTATTCAGCGACTACGGTCTGAGCAGCGCCCTGTGCCTGCTGCGGTTCGTCTTTCTTCACAAGGTCAGCGACGATGCCGTCATAAACGACGCCGTTCTGTGCGTCGATGGTGATATCCTGGCCGGATTTCAATACTTTGGTCGCTTCTACGCTGCGGCTCTTGGTGCCGACGACGCATGGAATGCCGAGTTCGCGGGAAACGATAGAAGCGTGGCAGGTCATGCCGCCAGCATCGGTGACGATCGCGCTGGCTTTCTTCATAGCCGGTACCCAGTCCGGAGAGGTCATCGTGGTGACGAGGACTTCACCTTCCTGGAATTCATTGATATCCTTCGGGTCAGTGATGACGTGGCATTTGCCTGCTGCCATTCCCGGGCTGGCCGGAAGACCTTTGACGAGTACTTTATGATCGGTGGTCAGTTTCACTTCATTGCCTGCTTTCTTTTCTTTATTCTTCTTGGACCAAACGGTTTCCGGACGAGCCTGGAGGATCCAGACGCGGTTCTGGTGGTCGACAGCCCATTCCATATCCATGTAGCAGCCATAGTGCTTTTCAATGGCTTTCGCATAGGTAGCGAGCTGGACGACCTGTTCATCAGTGAGAGCCTGCGCCTTGGCAAGGTCTTCCGGTACTTTTCTTTCTTCTACATCGCCGCCCGGTTTGCGAACGAGTTCGATGGCTTTTTCATTGATATGGCGGGAAGCAATGGTGAGGTCTTCCTTGTTGATGATGAAGTTATCCGGGGTGACGGTGCCCTGTACGACATATTCGCCAAGACCCCAGGAGCCTTCGATCATGATGGACTTGTCATCGCCGTTGGCAATGTTCACGGTGAACATGACGCCTGCGACCTTGGAGTCAGCCATCATCTGTACGGTAGCGGAGAGAGCGACGTTTTCATGGTCGAAGTTCTTCTTAGCTCTGTAGTATACAGCGCGGTCGGTGAAGGTGGATGCGTAGCATTCCTTGACCTTACGGATGACCATGTCACGGCCGGTGACATTCAGGTAGGTGTCCTGCTGGCCTGCGAAGGAAGCATCCGGCAGGTCTTCTGCGGTAGCAGAGGACCGAACGGCTACATATGGATTTTCTTCGTTGACTTTCTTGGAGAGTTCTTCGTAAGCATCGCCGATCGCAGTCGCGAGGTCTTCCGGCATTTCAGCGGAAACGATGCTTTCGCGAATCTTAGTGCATACTTCATGGAGTTCGACAGAGTCTTCTACATCGGAAAGACCCTGCAGCAGCTCGTGGATCTTTTTGTTCTGTCCGGTGACATCCATGAAATAACGGTAAGCATGAGCTGTCGTCGCGTAGCCGTATGGTACCGGCACGCCGGTCGAGGTCGTCAGTTCACCCAGAGAAGAAGATTTCCCTCCGACCAGATTGACATCTTTTCTGTGCAGTTCATCAAACCATAATACATAAGCATTCTCTCTTGCGTCCATCATGTCCTCCTAAACAATGAAGATAAGAATCGTTAGCTTGAAATGTACACTTAATTTCAAATCGCTTCACTTATAGTATACCTATTTGAATAAAATGTCAAATGCATAATGTGCAAGAATGACATATTTTTATGAAATAAGGATAGACTTAAATTGGGTTCGGGGTTCAGGGTTAGCCCATGAGGCGTGCTGCCCCTTGATTGTGGATGAAAGCTTTGCTCTCTAGTTAGAAGTGAGGAGTTAGGAGTGAGGAGTGGTGGTGCGGCGCATAAAAATCAGAAGCGCCGCAACGTATAAATAGGGCGATGCCCGAAAGTGGTATTCAAGTCACCAGTCACCAGTCACTAGTCACTCCTAACTAGCGAGCAGAGCTTTCATCTGGAATCAAAGGATGGCACACCCCACGGGCTCCCCCCTGAACCATCCCAACAAAAGGAGCTCTCCCTTTCGGAAGAGCTCCTTTTTAAGGAAACACGGATTCAATCGTTGTCAGGTTTTACTCTTAAATTTTTATACATGGCGAGGAATAGCCTGACGCGAATAGCGAGCTATGTAAGGAAGGCTATGACGAAGCTATGTATAAAAATTCTTGTAAAAGCTGACTCTGCGATTGAATCAGCGTTTCCTTAAAATCTGAGCGACGTGATGAAGTACGCTGCACAGCTGACGAGGACCGTCAGGATGATCATCATCGGATCAGCGATGGAGGTACGGTAGTTTTCCGGATTGTAATGCGTGCGTTTCCGGAAAGGACGTGCATCCAGGAAGTCCATCGGATTGCTCGTGAGATCCATGAATTTATCATTCGCAATGCCCCAGGCATCGCCAAGGCCTTTGCAGAGTGCGCACATGAGTCCGCTCACGAAGTTCATGATCGCCGCGAAGGGCTTTCTGTAGAACCAGTCGGTATCGAGGCTGAGGGCGGTGTGCGGCTCCATCCTCGGAAGGAACATCATGAACGGCACCATGGTGACGACAAGGATCTCTACATAAGACAGGAGGTGGGCTGCCGTGAAGGGCTCGTAGGTGACGGCGCCGAATGGCAGGAAGCGGTAAAGCAGATCCGGATATACGCCGTAGAGGAAGCAGAGGCAGGCGCCAAGGCCCATCGCGACGTACATATTCTTCGGGAGCTTGTGCTTCATGACAATGTCTTTTTCCTCTTTCCGAAGGAAAATGAAGTAGCCCATCTTCAGTGTGATGGATAAAAAGGTACCGACACTGGCAAGCTCAAGCAGGGTGTAGACCCAGTCATAGCCGGTTTCTGCCGCGGCCGCGATGGTGATAGTCTTACTGATGAAGCCATTGAAAAGCGGTACGCCGGAGATGGAGAAGGCAGCGACGAAGAAGCAGAGAGCGACGAATGGCATTCTCTTTGCCATGCCTGAGAGCTGATTGATCTTGCGAATGCCTGTCGCATAGATGATCGCGCCCGCGCACATAAAGAGGAGCGACTTATAGAGGATGTGCGAGAAGGCATGCGCCGCTGCACCGTTCAGTGCCATCGCCGTGCCGACGCCGACACCGGCGACCATGAAACCGACCTGACTGATGATGTGGTAGCCGAGAAGGCGGCGCATATCATTTTCCATGATCGCATAGAGCGCACCATAGAGCGCCATGAAGCAGCCGGCAGCCATGAGGAAGTCAGTCCCCGCAAAGATGCGGATGAGCGCATAGACGGCGACCTTCGTGGTGAAGGAGGAGAGGAAAACGGAGCCGGTGATGGTGCCTTCCGGATATGCATCGACCAGCCATGCATTCACCGGAGAGATGGCCGCATTCACGGCGATGCCGATGAGGATCGCCCAGAAGGGCAGATTGTGTGCGCCCGCTGAGAGGTTCATGACGAGGCCGTTTCCGGCACCGACCTCGAGGAAGATGCCATAGAGCAGAAGATTTCCGCCCAGCATGTGGACCATGAGGTAGCGGTAGCCTGCGCGGCGCGAGGCCGGGGTGTGGTGACACCAGATGAGGAAGAGGGATGTCACCGCAAGGCCTTCCCAGAAGGCGATGAAGGTCATCCAGTCCTTGGCAAGAGTGACGCCAAGCGCACATCCGGCGTAGGCCATGGAGGCGAAGGCTTCGATGCGGCTGTCATTGTGGCAGGAGTAGATCCCGCCGATGCAGGCCATCAGAGCAAAGATCATGCAGAAAACATAGCTTAAGCCGTCCACATGGAAGTAGTCTAGGATGTAGCCGGTACCAAAGAATTCCATGGAGAGGTCTGTGCCCATCGGCATAGAGAGCGCGGCAGCAAGGGCCGCGAAGGGGCCGATGGCAAGGACCACTCTCCGAAGCGCTTTCGGTACAATGGCCGCAATGAGTCCGACGAGAATGAGGATGATGCCAGGATGCCATGCATTACTCAATGTGGCCACCTCCTCCGCGTGTATAGTAGTTCTCACTGCGCTGCAGGAGCGGCGCCATGATGAGCTTGGCAAGGATGATCAGGATCCATCCCGACACAAACCCGAAGAAAATATCATAGCCGAAGGGCAGCGGCCACCATGACGGGCTGTGCAGATGTACGCCTGCGATCTCAGCCGCGCAGGAGACGAGCAGAATGACAGCGGCCAGGATATAAATTCTTTTCTTCGTCATTTCAGCCACCCCCCGTTCCATCCGGCACAGATGCCGCTTGCGGCCATATCGGCCAGATCATAGAAATGCGGATATACATCCGGCAGTACGCCGAGGATGACGGCAAGCGCTGTCGTGATGCAGATCGGGATCAGCATGGAATAGCTGAATGCCCCGTACTTACGGAATTTTTCCTGCGGATCATGCCGGAAGTACGCCATGCGGACGACCGGCATCAGGTAAGCCGCTGCAAGGAGCGCACTGGCGACCCAGATCAGGATGTAGAGAGGTTTCCCCGCCTGCAGCGCGCCGAGAGCGAGGTTCCACTTACTGACGAAGCCGACCAGGAATGGCGTGCCCGCGATCCCCAGAGAAGCGATGGTGAAGCAGGCCATGGTGACCGGGAGCTTCTTCCCGATGCCATAGAGCTCGCTGATATTATTGCGGTGCGTACGCGCAATGATGAGGCCGGCGCACATGAAGAGGGTGATCTTCATGACCGCGTGGGCGACCAAGTGCAGGTACGCGCCCTTGATGGACAGCGGCGAGAGCAGAGCCGCACCTAGCACGATGTAGGAGAGCTGGCCGACTGTCGAGAAAGCCAGACGTCGTTTCAGGTGATCCTGCCTCATGGCGATGAGGGAGGAGATAATGATACTGCCGGCCGCGAACCATGCCAGGACGTCCACGACGCCGATCTGGGAAAGAAGCTGCGGCCCAAAGACGAAGCCGATGACACGGAGGACAGCGAAAACGCCAGTCTTGACGACAGCCACCGCATGAAGCAGGGCGGAAACCGGAGTCGGCGCGATCATGGCTGCCGGCAGCCAGCCGTGCAGCGGCATGACAGCTGCCTTGACGGAGCCTGCCATGATCATCAGGATGAAGATGCACTGGAGCACCCACTTCGGAGCCATGTCCGGGGTGAGGAAGCCGCCCGGCTTGAAGTCAACGGTCCCTGCGATGCAGTAGACGGCGATGATGCCAGCGAGGAAGAGCTGCCCGGAGATCAGTGTATAAATGAGGTACTTGCGGCTCGCAGAGAGCGCTTCTGCATTTCTCTTATGAAGCACCAGAGGGTAGCTCGCAAGGGTCAGGAGTTCGTAGAAAATAAAGAAGGTGATGAGGTTCGACGCCATGGCGATGCCCATGACCGCAGAGAGGCAGACCGCGAAGGCCGCGAAATAGCCGGTCTGTTCTTTTTCATTGTTGCATCGCATGTAGCCGATGGAGTAAAAGTTCATCGGTACCCAGAGCATGGAGGCAAGCGTCGCAAAGATCATGCCCGCCGGATCCGTCTTCAGCGTGAGCCCCAGGGTATCGGTGATGCGGCAGAGGGTCCACTCGTACTGATTGCCATCCAGGACCCCCGGCACCATGGAAAGGATGATGCCAAACATGATCACGGAAGCGATGGCGCTCCATGCCTCACGTACATTGGGCCATTTCCTGCTGAATGCGATCAGGATCGCAGCGAAGAAGGAAACGCCTACCGCCAGAAATGGTCTGCAGTCTATGATCGTCATCTCAGAAACACCCCCGGCAGTCCCAGTTTAATCACATCAGTCACGATGGTCGCATTGCCAAAGCCCAGTGCGATGATCATGATGCCCATGATGAGGATCGGGATGACCATCGGCAGCGGCAGGCCCAGCTTGCCCTTATGCGGATGCACCTCTGTCAGAGAGGCTTCCCGCTGGACGAACATCTGCTCAATGATGCGGAAGAAGTAGATCGCATTGAGAAGCGAGCTGATAACCAGTACGAAGATATAGAAATACTCTCCACCGGTGTAAGCCCCCAGCATGAGATACCACTTGCTGAAGAAGCCGCAGGTCGGCGGCAGCCCGATCATGGAAAGCGCTGCCAGCGCCACGGTGATGGAGCTGATAGCCATCTTCTTATTGAGGCCGCCCAAGCGGTACAGATTCACTTCGCCAAAGCGGTACTGGATCCCGCCGATGACGAGGAAGAGCGAGCTCTTCATGAAGGCATGGTTGATGATGTGCATCACAGCGCCGATGAAGCCGTACATATTGCCCATCGCCAGACCGATGGCGATGTAGCCGATCTGTGCGACCGAGGAGTACGCAAGCATGCGGCGGAAGTCGTACTGCGCCATCGCCATGACAGAGCCGATCAGGATCCCGCACACGCCTAAGATCCCCAGCACATTCAGCGCACTTTCCACGACCGGATTATCGACCTGGAAAATGTAGTAAATAAAACGGATGAGTGCATACGCCGGTGCCTTGCTCATGAGGCCTGCGATGAAAGCGGCTGCGCCCGGATGTGCGTAGGTGTAAGCATCCGGCTGCCAGCCATGCAGCGGGAAAAGTGCCATCTTGATGCCGAAGCCGATCAAAAAGCAGGCGACTGCCATGGCAAAGAGCGGCGAATGCAGATGCGGGATGATGAGCTGCGCGAGGTCTGCCATATTGAGCGTACCGGTCATCGCATAGAGATAGCCGACACCCAGCAGGTAGAGGGACGCGCCGATGGTCCCGATGAGGAGGTAGCGGAAGGCCGCCAGCATGGATTTCCGCCCGCCCAGCGCGATCAGCGCATAGCCGGAAAGCGACATGATCTCCAGATACACATAGAGGTTGAATACATCGCCGGTGATGATCATGCCGGAAAGGCCGACCGTCAGAAGACCGAAGAGCGTATAGTAGCCGCCGACATGGAGCCAGTCCTCCTCTTTCACAAAAGGCCGGCTGTAGAGAGAGACGAGCATGGAAATGAAGGTGACCAGCACCGCGAGGATGCTGTTCAACGGGTCCAGCGCAAATTCGATGCCGATCGGCGGGATCCAGCCGCCCATCATGTAGTGCCAGGTCGCTCCACCATTTTCAAGCACATGCTGTAATACCAGGCAGGCACTCGCAAAGGCGCCCGCGATGGAAGCCATCACGATGTAGGAGCCCAGATTGCGGCTGATGCGGGAGAAAAGCATGCAGAGAAGCGAGCCGGTCAGCGGCAGGAGTACGATAAATACGGGAGCATGCTGTGTCATTTACTAGCCCTCCTCAGTACCTCGACTTCTTCCACGGAGCCATAGATCTCCTTGATGCGCATGAGGAGCGCGAGCGCGACACCCGTGGTACCAAGGCTGACGACGATAGCCGTCAGCATCAGACCGTGCGGCAGCGGGTTGATATACATCGATGGATCCGTCGTGATGCCATTCTGGATCGGGATCATCGCACCATCTTTCTGCGCAAAGCACAGGTAGAAATAAATGACAGCGACCTGCATGACATTCATCGCCATCAGCTTTTTCATATAGTTCTTGCTGAGGACCATGCCATATACGCCAAGGAAGAAAAGGATCATGACCAGGGTGTAAAGACCTTTTGTTTTCAGGAATTCATTCAGTACGTCCATGCTCTTCACCCCTTTTCACGATAGCATCCAGCAGATTGATGATCGTCATCATGACGCAGATGGCGACGCCGATCTCGATGAGGAAGATCCCGGTCGCGTGCATTTCATTCTGCGCTTCCATCCGGATCGGCATGTAATTGTAATTCAGGAAGAAATCCGCCCCGCCCAGAAGCGTCAGCCATCCGGTCAGTGCATAAATGAAGGTGCCGACACCGGCCAGCACGACCGATGTTTTCCCCAGCACATTGAATTTCGTATCAAAGCCCAGGATGAGACGGGAAAGCAGCACGCCCGCCGAGAGCAGCGCCCCCGCCTGGAAGCCGCCGCCCGGAGAAAATTCACCGAGGCAGAGGATATAGACTGCATATACCATCGTGAAGGGGATCAGCATGCGGAAGGCTATATTCAGGATCAGACCGCCAAATGGTTTATTCATTTGATAATCTCTCCTTCCTCCGGATCTTCAGGCTCCTCTTCAGGACGACGGCCTACCGTATTGCTGGTCAGGATGAGGACCGTCGTCAGCCCTGCCAGAAACATGACCGAGGTCTCCCACATAGTATCGAAGCCTCGATAATCGATGATGACGCCAGTGACGATATTCGGAGAACCCGTATCCTCCTCACTGCGCGAGATATAGGTCGGTGTGACATGCGTATTCGGTGCCGAATTCGAATCCCCGATCTCCGGAAGGTAGGTGACCACCGAGACGAAGAGCGCCGTCATGACCGACAGAAGTACCGCTACCAGTCCACGCATTACTTACACCACCTATCAATTTTCTTCAGCGATGCTACGAAGAAGATCGTAGAGACCGTACCAATGACCGCTTCTGTGAAAGCCACATCCGGAGAACCCATCATGAGGTACAGGAGCACCGCACAGAAGCTGAATGCACTGTAGATGATGACTGCGGAGAGGATATCCTTGCAGAAGATGACCGCGCAGGTGATCAGAATCAGGAAAACCAGAAGAATGGCTTCGATCGTATAGATTTCCATTATTTTTCCTCCTTTTCCAAATGTCCCACCGGTTCATCGATGCTGTGATCCGGGCCCGCAAGGCCGAGGAACTTCTTCGCGCCCTTCGTCTTGATCGTCCAGATCGGATGGCCGGACTTATAGGCCGACTTGCTCAGGATATGTGAGCCGATCGGATTCGCCATGAAAACCAGAAGAAAGACGAATGCGATCTTGAGAGAGGTCAGTGTCGCCCCTTCGTAGATCATAAGTCCGATGAAGGTCAGCATGCAGCCTAGCGTCTCGCTGTTGCCGGATGCATGGATGCGGCTGTAAAAATCCGGAAGCCGAAGCATCCCAATGCCCGAGCCGATGAAAAAGATAAGCCCGCCGATGATGAAAAGCGCCGCTGCCATTTCCCGAGGAGAGGTAAAGCCGAGTTCACTCATATCTTATTCCCTCCTATGAACTTCGCCACGATGAGGGATCCGAGGAATCCCAAAAGCGCGTAAGAAATCGCAATATCCACATACATATCCGGACGCTTGTCGATGAAGCCGAAGATCACGATGAGACAGATCGTATCCGCCCCGATGACTCCCAAAGCATTCATCCGATCAAAGATCGTAGGCCCGTTGAAGAGACGCTGGAGCATGAGAGCAATGACGAAGAGAAGCACCAGCATCACGATATACAAAAGAACCATCATGATCATTCCTCACCTTCCTTTTCTTCGACCACTTCGAAATCGAGCGGCATGCCATAGAGCCATGCCACCTTTCTTTGCATCCCGCCGTCCACAAGACCATCCGCCGCCCCTTTCGTCAGCGCATGGATCTCATAAAGCCCGTCAGCGGTCACATTCATGGTGACCGTCCCCGGCGTCAGCGTGATAGAATTGGCCAGAATGGTCGATGCCATCGGATTGTCCGCCCGGAAATAGAAGCGTACCACCTTCGGATCGATCTGGAGCTCCTGCGACGTCTCAGCAAGAAGCACATCGACATTTGCGAGCACGAGCTGCCACATCAGCCAGATGAAGTACCAGATCATCTTCCACAGGGAGAAGCCAAAGACATAGTAGAGGCGGCTCTCCTCCTTATTCGGCACCAGAAGCAGCGGATACGTCAGCCATGTCGTCACCAGCGCTGTGATCACGCCGTATACGATGAATTTCGTCTCCGTATGTCCCGAGAGCGCCATCCAGAAGGCGAACAGCACCACCGCGAGGCATCCCATGTGAACCACAGGTGAACCTATGATCCTTTTATCATTCCATACTACCTGTTTTCCCACAGCGACCACCTTTCCTCACCGAAGCCAAAGCCATATATCTCTATCAGAGATCTCTGAATAAAAAAAATGCAATAAAAGCATCTGATCGCTTCTATTGCATCAAGTAACGAGCAGGAAAAGATATGCTTTCAAGCCAAAAGTATATGATTTTGCGTTGCTTTACCGCGCTGCCTCATGCCGAGAACAGCTCCCGAATCATCCCAGCCATGATCACTCTCATAGTGCATTGACTCCCCCCATTTTCCACAGGGCTTCTCACCTAGAGAGGCTCTTTTCCATATTGATCATATTTATAGTATCACATCCTATAAAAAAATGAAACAATCAAAAGAGCTCAATTATCGCACAGTCTTATAATCTACAATACATGAATTATTTTTTACATAGGAATCTATCAATGCGAAGTGCATAAAAAATGAGCCTGAAGAAATTTTCTTCGCGAAAAGATCTTCAGGCTCATTCCTATTTCCTGGCAGGGGCAGGTAGAGTCGAACCACCGATAACGGAGTCAAAGTCCGTTGCCTTACCGCTTGGCGATGCCCCCATGAAGTCCGACAATATCGGATTTCAGGCAAAAAAAAATGGGGCGAGTGGTGGGACTCGAACCCACGCGTAACGGAGCCACAATCCGCCGTGTTAACCACTTCACCACACCCGCCATATTTTTCCCATCATAGGCATTTCGCCATATGACGTTGTTTATTGTACCATAGAAAGAAATATCCGTCAAATAGTTTTCCGAAAGATTTTTTCATCCATCACCCGTCACAAAAAAATTCTCTTACAATATATAAAGAGATTCATTAAAGGAGCGAGAACGCCCCATCCCCGGTGCAAGGGATGGGGCGCTCTCGCTCCTACTCAAGAGCTCTGATACCTCTTCACTCCAGAACCCAACCTCTCCCCTTCCTCCGCTCCTTTATATGTTGTATAATGATAAACAACTTAAAAGCACTGGTTCCAAGCAGGATCTGTTATACCAGTGCTTCTTTTTATTATTTATCCTTTTATCAATGAGGTACACACCATGGACAACAAACCTTTCCGACAGGGCACCATCGATCAATTCTTAGACGATCTCGGCAGCAAGAAAGCGGCCCCTGGCGGCGGCGCAGCAGCCGGACTCGTAGGCGCGCAGGCCTGTGCGCTTGCTGAGATGGTCTGCCATCTGACAGAAGCCAATAAAAACTACGCAGAATTCCACGAAAAAGCAGCCGAATATGCCTCCGTCTTTCAGATGGCCCGCTCCATCTTCCTTGATCTGATGGATGAGGATGCCAAGTCCTTCCTGGAACTGATGGACACCCTGCGCGCCATCCGAACGCTTCCGCTGGCGGAGAGACAGGAAAAACAGCTCGAAGCCTTCAAGAAAGCGATCGAAGTCCCGCAGCAGATGGCGCAGACCATGAGCGATCTGCTCCCGAGCTTCACGAACCTTCTCCTCAAAGGAAATAAGAACGCCATCAGCGATGCCATCATGGCTGCCCAGCTTGCCATGGCCTGCATCCGTGCCTCCATCCTGAATGTCAGGATCAACATGAAATACATCGATGATGAATTCTACGAGCATGAGATCAATGACTCGATCAACACATGGGAAAATGCCATCTCCGCCATCGATGCCGTACTGACATATCAGGTGGATCTGTAAGAAAAAGGTTCAGGGTTCAGGGTTGTGGGTTCAAGGTTCAAGGTTCAAGGTTGTGGTGGCGGCTTTGCCGTGATTATATATACGTATAAGGCGCGAAGCCGCCCCCCTTGAACCCTTTGAAGCCTTTGAACCCTTTGAATCCTTTGAACCCGCTAAACCCCGCTGAACCCGCCTCAGTCCCCAGCCACTTTCCCAAAGGAGGCCCTATGTTTTCCAAAAATCAAAGCGGTTCCTCCTTGAACCGCCAGCTCTTCGAAACCTACATGGCGCTCGACAACTGGCACCAGTTCCGTCTGCGTCTTTTCATCGAAGGTATCTTCGTCGGCATCGCAGGCGGACTCTCGATCAGTCTCTTCCGATTTCTCTTGAATAAATCTGAAGCCCTGCGCAACCATCTCTACTACGCCTACCTCATCCCGGCGCTGCGCCGGGATGACCCCCTACCATTTCTTTTCTACGCGCTCCTTCTCCTTGTGATCGGCGGAGCGCTCTACGCCATGTGCCGCTATGCCCCCATGGCTGGCGGCTCCGGCATCCCACAGGTGAAGGGCGTCATCCTAGGCCTCATGAAAATGAAATGGCTGCGCATCCTCTGGGTGAAGATCCTCGCCGGAGCCATCGGCATCGGCGCAGGGCTCTCGCTCGGTCGCGAAGGCCCCTCCATCCAGATCGGTGCTGTCACCGGGCAGGGCCTCTCCCGCACGCTCGGCCGGACACGCATGGAAGAGCGATACCTCATCACCAGTGGTGCGAGTGCAGGGCTTGCCGCCGCCTTCAATGCACCGCTCGCCGGCATGATGTTTGCCCTAGAAGAGCTCCACCGCAATTTTTCCGGCGCCGTCCTTCTCCCCACGATGACATCGGCCATCACAGCAACCATCGTCACCCGTTGCTTCTTCGGGAATGGGACCAGCTTCCATTTCATCGATCTCGTCCCGCTCCCTGCCCAGTACCTGTGGTATGTGGCTCTCATCGCCCTCATCTGCGGCCTCGCCGGTATCATCTTCAACTACGGCCTCCTCCACATCGGCGCCTTCTACCATCCGAAGGTTTTTAGGACGCAGGCCTCCAAGATCATTTTTGCCCTCCTCTGTGCCGGTGTGCTCGGATTCCTCCTCCCACAGGTCTTGGGCGGCGGCAACCATCTTGTCGACCAGCTCGCCGTCACGAGCTACCCGCTCGCCTTTCTGCTGCTTCTTCTGGCAGCCAAATATATCTTCACCCTCATCAGCTATGGCTGCGGCGCACCCGGCGGATTCTTCCTGCCCTTGCTCGTCATCGGCGCCCTGACCGGCGCCGTGCTGGCGAATCTCCTCGTCAATGCGGGACTTCTCTCTGCGGCGTACACGCCGAATGTCATCATCATCGGCATGGTCTCCCTCTTCGCCGCGAGCGTCCGCTCCCCCATCACCGGGACTCTCCTCATCCTTGAGATGACAGGCGACTTCGGTCACCTCATGGTCCTCGCCTTTGCTTCCGCCATCGCCTATATCACCGCAGAGATCCTGAGAGGACGCCCGATCTACGATGCCCTTCTCCAGAGATCTCTCGCAGCCAGCCCCGATACCGCCTGTGAAGAAGAAAAAAATATGATCGAAGTCCCCATCGCGAGCGGCTCCCTTCTGGAAAACCGTCCGATCTCCGAGCTTCCTCCCATGAAGCAGACCGTCATCGTAGAGATCAAGCGCTCTGGGAAAAGCCTCATCCCCGACCCCGATACCCGCCTTCGTGCCGGCGACTTCCTCTACATCCTCTCCGAGAGCCGAAATGCAGAAACGCTAAAGCGCATGGGCGAAGAGTCGAATGTGAAATAAAGGGTTTGGAATTCAGGGGCAGCCCGTGGGCGTGCCCCCTTGATCGTTTACGAAAGAGGTTCAGCAGGTTCTACAGGTTCAAGGGTTCAAGGGGGGGTGGTGCGGCGCTTCGCGCCGATTTTTGTAAACGGCGCTGCCCGAAAGTCGTATTCAAGTCCCCAGTCACCATGTATATAAAAGGAGTCTTTCTCATGGGTCAGCTCAGACGAAAAGTGCATAACTACACCATTCTGGTGCTCATCAAAGAAGGCTCAATGCCCGATTTTCATGTCAAGTCCCTCGCCGCCCTGCGCGTACGCGAAGGCGAAGAGGTCGACTCCCTCTACTTTCAGGACTGCGTCCAAAAGGAAAGGCAGGCCATTGTCAAGGACATGAAGGCCCTTCACGCCTTTCTGGCAGACGACCTCATCCTCACCGCAGACATCAGTGAGAATATGCCTGCCCTGGAAAAGCTATATCAGGAATACTGCGATGCCTTCTTCACGAATACCACACTCGATATCTGCCCCATCAATGAAGAGGTGACTCCGCTCATGGACGATCCCGCATCTTTCAAAGCGCGCGTCGCCGCCATCCAAGGAGAACCAGATGCATTGAAACGCGCCCGCTCCACCCACGCCATCTATGAGGAAGCGGCAGAGATCCTCTACGGCTATCAGAAAGGCTGGCCCTACTGGATCTGTGCGCTCTCTACCGAAGAAGAACGCGGCATGGAAAAACGCCTCCCCGCGAAAAAGAAAAAACTCTGGATCGCCACCCTCTTCTGGTTCTTCGGTCTGCACTACTTCTATCTGGGAAATTACGCGCGCAATCTCTTCTACCTCATGACCGTCGGAGGCTGCTTCCTCTGGATGCTTTTCGATCTCTACCGCCTCCCTGGCATGGTGGACGAGAGCAATGCAAAGATCGCAGAAAAAGTGTACAAAGAATTGAAAGAGGGCTCAGAAAGCAAAGGCTAGGAGCTGCATGGCCGGCGAGCGGGTCTTCGAAGGCCTCCCCGCCTCTGTCAGTCCGATAACCGGTGACCTCCCCGCAGCGAAATCCGGCTAAGAGACATCAGGCATCCCCATCTTAGTGTAAAATTTTACTCGGTAGGGGAATTTTCCAGAAACAATAAAAGAGGAA
>ENA-OUQF01000602-OUQF01000602.1-human-gut-metagenome-genome-assembly--contig:-NODE-602-length-26052-cov-28.053660_pt1 | contig 26052 bp, 28 predicted proteins | sample MGYA00237947_ERZ548826 | MGnify/ENA primary metagenome ERZ548826 (study PRJEB26490, sample SAMN05194701) | human gut metagenome | biome: terrestrial biome; feature: human-associated habitat; material... | reverse complement strand
GCCCTTCAGGCAATTAAAATCTTTTTTAAAGATTTTAATTGGAGTTCAGTATGACACTCTGCACGGCTCCGTGAGCCAGTGGTCCAGGAAGCGCAGCTGCTGCTCCGTGTGGAACCAGTGCTCCCCGCCGGGCATGACGGTGAGGGATGCGCCGCACCGCTCCGCAAAGGCTGTGACGGTCTCCAGGGAGGTCAGATTGTCCTTTTCGCCGTACAGGATGCGGGTGGGAACGCGCCAGGAGATCGGGTGCTCCCGCACATCGCACAGATAACGCCAGGACAGCGTTTCCCCGAACTGGGTGGGGATCTCCAGCCGCTGCGCAAGCTCCCCTTCCGTCACGCTGGCCCACTGCATCATATTGCCGATCAGCTTTTCCATGTCCACCACGGGGGAGATAAGCCAGGCGTTATCCACCAGCGTTTCATCCAGCGCGGACAGGGAGAAAAACGCGCCGATGCTGTTCGCCACCAGGGTGAGCGTTTCACAGCGCTCCCGCAGGGCGGCAAAGAACGGCGGGAATTCCTCCCGAGCCTCCCAGGGCGTCTGGGTGCGGTAATCAAAGCCAAGGACCTCGCTGCCCGGGAACAGGGGCTTATAGTGCTCTGCCTCCCGGGCGCAGCCGCCCTTTCCATGGACGTACACCACAATATTCTTTGTATCCTGCATTTCAGTTCCTTTTTCCTTTCTTCCTGCCAGCCAGCTCCCTGACCCAAACGAAGCCTACCGTCGGCAGTGCGAAGCCGCCGGAGAGCAGGGACAGGACGGTTTCACAGGCATCCTCCCATTCGGGATGGTTTTTCATGAGATTTTTCATGGCAATTTCCTATTTTGAATATGCGTTGCAAAACATATGTTATGCATTGTGGATTATATCACTGACATGCATCAATGTCAATAGAAGAAACGGCAGCGCGCCGCGCAAAAGCAGCAGGGAGCCGCAGAAAATCGATCTTCTGCGGTTCCCCGGTTCGGGTCGCGCGGCGCTGCTATGGTGTTATTTCAGGTAATTCCCGGTCTCCTTTTCAAGGGACTGCCACACCGGGTACTGCGCGCCGCTCTCATCGAAGAATTTCTTCAGGTCCCGGTTCAGGGCGCTCATTTCTTCAGTGGCATTCATGGCATGGTCGGAGGCGCAGATCTTGCCCAGACTGGTGGCGCACATGAGCTTGAAGAAGCGCAGGCAGGTCTTGCGATAGGCCGCCCCTTCAAAATTCTGGATGAGGCCACAGCCAATGTGGACCCGGAGAATGAAAAAGAGCTGATGGAGGCGATCGATAAGCTGACCCGGGAGAAAACCGTCATCATGATCGCCCACCGGCTGAAAACTGTCCGTCACACCCAGCAGATCCTGGTAGTGGACAACGGGCGCATCGTCCAACGCGGCACTCACGACGAACTGATGACACAAAGCGGCATCTACCGCCGCTTCATCCATACCCGCGAACAAGCCGTTGGCTGGAAGCTTTAGATGTTTCCTGCTTTACCGCACAGCGGACGTGTTCATTGTCAACGATCTTACTTGTAAAATTTCAAGCTTTATAAAGGCAACACCGCACAATTGTGTCTGCGAGCCGCAGCCGTCTTCTTGCCAAATTGTGCGGTGTTGCCTAAGAATCCAATATGAAAAGGTTACACCCATCATAACATTTTTTGCAAAAAAGAAAAGAGCCTGCTTTCCATGGTGCAGAAAGCAGGCTCAGTTGGAAATCAGTTGTCATGCAAAGGAATGTAATAGAACGTCTGAATAGTGGGATTCCCATTGGCATCCAGTTCCCAGCCCTTGTGGAACATCAGAGATTCCACCTGGCTGATATCCAGAATGGCATCGTATATATCCATCTCTGTAAAGTAGATCATGTTCTCCTGATCCTCAAAGCCGGAGGTGCTGGCGCCGCACAGATGCTCACTGCCGTCCTTCATGCGAACACCCTGTACTGCCTGAGGAAGCTCCACCAGTTCGTCCCAGCCCTCCCAGTAATCATCTACCTGATAACGAGCACGGATGGTTTTCTGGCCGATTTCCGCATCCAGCAGGATGACTTCGCTGTCCCCGATTTTGACATTGGGCGTGATGGAGATGCTGTCGCTGGTGCCGGTCAGGGTCCACTTCAGTTCCCAGTTGCCCTTTACCTGAGGTACGAACTCACCCGTCTTTGTATGGGGCTGGAAATCAATGCTGCTAAAAGTGAACACGATCTCTTTGCCCATATAGCGTCCATCCGTTTCATGGAAGTTGATGTAGTGGGTATATTCCAGACTTCCATCCTCGGCCACATAATCCAGAATCGCGGGGCTGAAAGGCTTGGTGTCATCGTATTTCACCGGACTTCCATCGGAGGCGTAGACCCATTCTCCCTTGTCATTCCGGGTAGTGCCGTCATAGAAACCTCCGGTTTGGCTTACGGAATAATCCCGCTTTCCGTCAATGGTAACCCTGGGCCAGGCAAAGGGTTCTTCACCTTCCGGAAGTTCAAAGCCCTCGATTCGGAAGGTGATCTCTGCCCGATAGTTATCCACAATGGACTGCACCGCAGTGATGGTAACGCCCTGATCGGTGACGGACAGAACCTCGTCGGAATTTTCTTTACCCTTGGTTTCCTCCAGCATTACGGACAGGCCGCTCTTTTCTGCCTGTTCCTTTACATCCTGCGAGGGGTTATAACGGGTTTGGGCGGTAGTTGACCAGCGGGTATAGACTGCCGCGGCGGTCATGGTACCCATAATCAGGGTCGCCGCCAGAAGAAACAGCAGCTTCTTTTTGCCGGAAAACCCAGTATGCTTCTTCTGAAATGTGCCAAATTCAGCTTCTTCGATCAAGTTTGCATCCAGATTCTGGATACCCTTAAGCATATCTTCTCCTGTCATACCCGAATACCCTCCTTTTTCAGGTAAGATGCCAGTTTGCTTCTTGTCCGGGACAGCCGCATCATAACGGCGCTCTGGCTGAGTTCATAGCGCAGGGCGATCTCGCTGACGCTGTCGCCATACCAGTACCGCCGCACGAAAATCATCCGATTTTCCTGTGTTTGTCCGTGCAGAAAGCTACTGACCAGACGGCTGATTTCGCGGCTTTCCACAGCCGCGTCCTGCCAGGGACTTGGAATGCACTCCTCCATTTCCTGTGTCAAGGCAACAACCTCCCCATTGCGTTTGGCGGCATTATTCCAGTCCAGCCTGCCAAAAGCAAAGAAACGGCAGATTTTTGCTAAGTACGCAAAGAAATGCTCCGGCTTCGTTGGCGGAATCGTGTCCCACGCTTTCAGATAGGTGTCATTCACACACTCCTGTACGTCTTCGTTGTTCCGAAGAATATTCGCCGCTAAGCCCGCCAGACGTGTCCCATACTTGTAATCTGTCTGGACGATGGCATCTTCGTTCCGGGTGAAGAACAGTTTGATTATCTGATTGTCATTCACTGACCACACCTCCTGTGTTTTGCTCTTCACCCTAATAGAGGGATTCTCAACTGGAAACCTAACACATTTCTGCAGAAAAATCAATGCCCCTGCGAAAAAATGAACTGCCCAGTTTGTGCGGACTTTACAGGGGTGTCCACCTTCCACTAGATAATCACACCTCAAGTCTACGCATTTAGACCATAAAAAGTCCTTGCGCCGCAACGACTTTTTCTCCAGATTTCGGAAGGGTTGGTATAGGTATATTCGGAAGCCGAGAATCGGGTTCTAAATGCGGAGAAAGCAATTTTGTCGACATCAGAAAGACATTTTCCGAAGGGGACATACAAATCAACCATGCCGGGGCGGCACCCGGCACAAATAGGAATGAAAAGGCTGCCATGGCCATGAGCATTCTCAAGACCATCTCCGGCACGGGGCAGCTCAGCGAAATGTACTCCATCGACTTTGACCAGGACATCTGCATCATCGGCCACTCCGGTTCCGATGATGCGGACATCTCCCAGGCCAGAAAGCCCACCATGAAGATCGTCCCTGTGTTCCACGGCAAGACCGGCGGCGGGTATCTGACCCAGTTCTATCCGCCGGTTGGCCCTGTGACCTATCTGGCCATTACCCAAGATAGGGACGGCCATTTCAAGTTCGTGGTGGCCGAGGGTGTCAACGAAGAAGGACCCATCTTCACCTTTGGCGATGCCAATATGCGCACCCGCTTCACCTGCGGCGCACGTGAGTTCGTCAATCAATGGAGCGAGGCTGGCCCTACCCACCACATGGCCGCCGCCGTAGGCCGCCACATCGACACCATCTTGAAGGTTGCAAAAATCTTCAACGTGCCGGTAGATATCATTACCCGGTAAAGGAGAAAACACAATGAAAGATATTTTAACCGCCCCCTGGATGGTGGAGATGGTTCGCACTGCCACCAATATGTACAACCACGGCTGGGACGAGCGCAACGGTGGCAACGTGAGCCTGCTGCTAGAGGAAGCACAGGTTAGCGAATACCTGGACGTAAAGAACGTCGTCCGTACCATGGATACCGGCTTTGCCGCCCCCACACTGGACGGAAAGTATTTCCTGGTCACCGGCACCGGCAAACAGGAGCGGCAAGCGGAGAATTCCCCCCTTGCCGCTCCTGCTGCAATAAAACACCGTTAACAAAGATGAAAGCGTCCGGCCTCCGGCGCAGCTGCCGTATGGGCGGGCGTTACACCTTCAGCACGAAATGACTTTTGTGAAAGTCAATAAGCCCTTCGCTGCGCATTTTTCCCAGCTCAAGGGACAATCCGCTGCGCTCGACGCCAAGATAATCCGCAAGCTGCTGCCTGGAAAATGGGATATCAAATTCGTATTTCCCCAACCGCTGGGCCTCGGCGGAGAAATAGGACATGAGCTTTGCCCGGGTGCTGCGCTGGCCCATGTGCGTAAGCTTTTCACTGAAGCGCAGATTCTTTTCGGCAAGCTCGCCAAGCAGGTTTCGGATGATCCGGCTGTGATGCGCACAGGTGGATGGGCACATATTCAGAATACGCGTTACATCCAAAAACATTGCGGTGACGGGTGTTTCCGCCATGACGCTCACATTCAGCCGCGCGCCGGGCGCACAGGCGAAGGCAGCGGCAAAGGTCTGCCCCGGCCCGGCCTTGGAAAGAATGTTGCGATTCCCCCAGATGTCCTCCTGGATGACCAGAACGCTTCCTGACAGGACGAGGCCGATGGACCGCGCCGTGTCCCCGGTACGCAGCACAAAGGCATCCTTGGGAAAGTCCTTCCTTTCAGCCCGAAGGCAGGAAAGCATGGCGGTAAGCTCATCCTCAGAGACGCCGGAAAAAAGCAGAGAAGAACGAAGTACGGGCAAAAATTCTTTCATAGGATCCTCTTTCGTTGAAAATTCAACCGACTTGTTGTTTTGATTATATTATAATCAAAACACAAAAGCAAGGAGGTATTGCTATGAAACGGAGAATTATCGAAATCGATCAGGATAAATGCAACGGCTGCGGCGCCTGTACCGCAGCCTGTCACGAGGGCGCTATCGCCATGGTGGATGGGAAGGCACAGCTGATGCGCGACGACTACTGTGACGGTCTGGGTGACTGTCTCCCCGCCTGTCCCACCGGGGCAATCTCCTTTGTGGAGCGCGAGGCCGCCGCTTACGATGAGCAGGCTGTGCTGGCAAATAAGCAGCGGAAAATGCAGCAGGAGGGAACACGCCTGCACAGCGGCTGCCCCGGGATGCGGATGAAAACGCTCCAGCACACGGAGCCAGCCGACGGGCAGGCAGCTCCCGCCGCATGGCAGAGTCAACTTTCCCAGTGGCCGGTACAGATCCGGCTGGTTCCCGTGAAAGCACCGTTCTTTGACGGTGCAAAGCTGCTCATCGCCGCCGACTGCACAGCCTACGCCTATGCCGCCTTCCATGAGCGGTTCATGAGAGGTCATATTACGCTGGTGGGCTGCCCCAAGCTGGATGGCGTGGACTATTCCGAGAAACTCACAGAGATCATTCGCAACAACGATATCAGGAATGTAACTGTCGTCCGTATGGAAGTCCCCTGCTGCGGCGGACTGGAGCACGCAGCGAAAACCGCTTTGCAGAACAGTGGGAAATTTCTTTCGTGGCAGGTCGTGACCATTTCCACGGACGGAACGATACTGGATTAAAGGAAGGGAGGAGCTCAGGATGGATTGAAAAATGTTTTGCTTTCAGTGCGAGCAGACAGCAGGCTGCACCTGGGCATCAAAAACATCCGCCTTGGCCCCACGATGCCGGCATTTATTTCCCCCAATGTGCTGAACTACCTCGCAGAAAACTTTTCCATCGCCCCCCATCACCACGCCAGAGGAGGATCTGAAGCAGCTTCTGATACTATTTCCTGATTAAAATCTTTGATTTTAATCAGGACGACATTGCCTAATGGCGCTGCCAGTTTTGTGATTTATAAGGAAAGAAATCACAAAACAAGTCTCATATGAACTCCTTGCCCTTCGGGCAATTAAAATCTTTTCTAAAGATTTTAATTGGAGTTCAGTATGAAATAACCCTTACAGGCAAGCGCTTTCCATTGCCCTCCTGACAGCGGAGCGTGGGATGGAAGTTAGAAAAATCCCGGATTTCTTGCAGAAATCCGGGATAATTTTGGTGCACCAAGGCAATCCAAATCCGAACCGGTATTGTTCTTTACGGCTTCTTTCACATCATCCAGGGTGATGGTTCTGGTGCCGTCCTTGTAGTTGAAGGTGAGAACCAGCTTATCATCATACAGATAAATGGCGTTCACAAAAGCATCGATCAGCATTTTGCGGTGAGACTGCTGGTGTACATCCAGCTTGCGGAATTTGTGCAGCCAGAAGGTGACGAACTCCGGGCTGATTCTGGGCTTGGCGATCTTTTCATTGGCGATCTTGATCTCCAAATCCTCCTTGGCAGCTTCCAATTCTTCCAACCGGCTCTTGGTGGACTTGGTGAGGATGCCCTGCTGGATGGCGTTCAGCAGATTCTGGATGCCGGTTTCCGCTTCCCGGAGCTGCTGCTCGTACAGGGGAAGACTGGTGTTTTCACGATCCTGCAAATCCATCACCATGGAAACGATGGCTTCAATGGCTTTGTCGTCCATGACCACCTTCATCACTTCGTTGACCACCAGATCTTCCAGCCATTGTTTCCTAACAGGCTTTTTCTTGCAGTCTGTCCGCTTCTTTTTTACGGACACGCACTTGTAGTAGTGATGAATGGTGCCGTTCCGGCTCTTGCCGCTCTCGCCGCAGAGATAAGCACCGCAGTAGCCGCAGAACAGTTTGGTAGTCAGCAGATAATCGTCCTCGGCCTTGTGACGGGCCGGGGCTTTTCTGTTTTGTGCCAGCTTCTCCTGAACCCGATCAAACAAATCCTGGGGAACGATAGCGGGGATTCCATCGGGTACGAAGATGTCCCGGTATCTGTATTCCCCGATGTAGCGGCGGTTGCTCAGCATGTGCTGGATGCTATTGTAGTTCAGAGGCTGACCACGGGTATTTCGGACACCGCTCTCATTCAGCCAGTCCCGTAGATCCTTCATCGTCGCGCCCTTGTCGTATTTCTTGAACACGTCCAGAACAAAGGGAGCGGTCAGCGGGTCAATCTGAAAATGCTGTTCCTCATCAATCACATAACCGATAGGCAGCGTGCCGCCGTTAAACTTGCACTTCAGCGCATTTTCTTTTCTGCCACGGATGACCTTTTCCGACAGATCGGCGGAGTAGTATTCGGCATAACCTTCCAAAACGGATTCCAGAATGATGCCTTCCGCACCTTCCGAAATCACTTCCGTTGCGGACACCACTTTCACGCCGTTCCGCTTCAACTGTGCTTTGTACCGTGCACTGTCATAACGATTTCTCGCAAATCTGTCCAGCTTCCAGACGATGACCATGTCAAACAGTTTCTTGCTGCTGTCCTTGATCATTTCCTGAAAATCCGGGCGGTTGTCCGTCTTGGCAGAGTAGGCGCGGTCGATGTAGTGGCGCAGAATTGTGATGCCGTTCTTCTCTGCGAAGGCAGTGCATTCCCGAATCTGACCATCAATGGATTCCTCCCTCTGACTGTCGGAAGAATAGCGGGCATAAATCACGGCTTTCATTCTGCATCCCCACTTTCCAGTGTCAACGCCTGCGTCAATTCACGCAGCCTGTTTTCCAGCAAAGTCTTGTCTGGCAGATGCAGGGTATAGTCCGCAACCATGGTGGGGGACATACTTCTGCTCAAGGCATATTCCACAACTGTATCATCCTTGCTGGTGCAAAGAATCAGTCCTACGCTGGGATTCTCATTGGGCTTTCTCACATCCCGGTCAAGGGCTTCCAAATAGAAGTTCAGTTGTCCCAGATGCTCCGGGCGGAATTTGTCCACCTTCAATTCGATTGCCACCAGACAGGACAGCGCACGATTGTAGAAAAGCAGATCAATGAAGAAGTCGGTGTTCCCCACCTGTATCCGATACTCCTCACCCACAAAGGTGAAGTCCTGACCAAATTCCAGAATGAAGTCCCGCAGATTTGCGACGATACTTTTACGAAGATCCTTCTCTTTGTATGGTTCTTTCACATCCAGAAACTCGAATACATAGGCATCCCGAAGGGCAACCAGTCCTCCGCTTCTGGTCAGCAGTTCTTTGTTCTTCGTATCGGACAGCATGGTTCTTTCAAAGAGCATACTGCTGATCTGCCGATCCAGTTCCCGCTTGGAGTAGTTGTTCGCCGCACAAAGCCGAAGGTAAAATTCCCTTGCTTCATCTGTCTTGCAGCCGGTCAGAATCAGCAGATTATTTGTCCACGAAATTTCTCTCACCAGTGGTGAGAGTTTTTCGTTGCCGCGGTAAGTTTCATAGAACTGCTTCATGCGCCAGATGTTCTGGGCCGAAAAGCCTTTGGCGGCTGGATAGCGATGGCGGAGAAACTCGGAAAACTCGGTGACAACGCTTTTGCCCCAGCCATCAGCCTCAACCTTCTGGGTGATGTAGGCACCGATTTCCCAATACATATTAATCAGCTCCGCATTTACTGCCCGCATAGCTCGGGTTCTGGCATTGTCGATGATCTCTAAGATTTCATCGAACTGATTACCCATGAATGTCAAATCCTGATTCATTCCTGTCACTCCTTCAACATTTCCCGAAGGGTTTCTTTCAGCCGCTCATTGATGGGAGAGCCGGGGTCAAAGCACATCTCGATGAACTTGTCCATCTCTGGATAGACCTTTTCGATTTTCATTTTCCCCTCATACAGCTTACCCTGGGGCTTGTCCGTGCGACCAAAAATGTAATCCAGCGACACATCGAAATAATCCGCATACCGAATCATTACCTCCGCCGGGACATGAGCCTCGCCGCTTTCAAAACGAGCAACCGCCGACTGCCGGGAGCCCACAATGGCTGCAATCTTCGCTTGAGACAGTTTCGCACTCTGACGCAGTTCCCGCAGCCGCACACCGATGGTATTCATAACCGTCTCCTCCTGTTTCTTGTGTGATCAGTATACCCTATATCGCATATTAAGTCAATCTTAAATTGACATAACATCATTGTTTTCATAGGGGTTCACGAACAAAACTCAAGCGCCCGCAGGGTGCATAGCTCACAAGGAACTTGTGATTCAAAGGGCTTGGGATGCTTCCCAACAAGCAGAAAACGCCCAAGTCTGCCGAAGCAGAAATGAGCGTTTTTCGCATATGGCGCGCCATATGCATTGCTTGCTAATATTATGCCAAATTTGGTATAAAAGGGGCAAGCAATGCATATGTAATACATATGCCAAAACCACCCATTTCTGCTGAAGCGGAAGTGGGTGGTTTCTGCTTGTTGAGGCGCTGCCCCAAGCCCCGCAGAACACATTGCCGTGTTCTGGAAACGCTGGATAAATCCAGCGGCTGCACGATTCTTTGAATCGCTTGAGGCACATTCCATCTGGCACGGCTTACCCATGGATGCTTCCAATGTGAATGATCTCGTCTGCTGCCTGTGCCAATTCCTTGCTATGGGTCACGACAATCACACATTTCTTTTCCTCGTATGCAATGTGCTTCAACAGGTCAATCACATCCCAAGCGGTGGCCTCGTCCAGATTGCCTGTTGGTTCATCTGCCAGCAGCACCTTGGCATCGCTGGCCAGGGCGCGGGCGATGGCTACCCGTTGTTGCTGACCACCGGAAAGCTGCAGGACGCTGCGGTTCCAGTATTCCTCTCCGATCCCCATGCTGCCCAGCAGTGCTTTGGGGTCGCCCTTGCCGCCCAGCTTTACATTTTCCAACGGAGTAAGATAGTCAATCAGGTTGTAGCTTTGAAAGACAAGGGCAATATGATGACGGCGGTGTTCTGTTAAATCTTTTGCTGTAACTGGGGTACCAGCATATAAAATCTCACCTTCCGTTGGTGTGTCCAAGCCAGCCAGCAATGACAGGAGTGTTGTCTTACCGGAACCACTGGGGCCTAACACGGCATACAGCTTTCCTTCCTCAAATTGGTAGCTCACATGATCTAAAATCAGTTTTTCTTTGTTTGATTTATAGAAATAGGATACATTTTTAGCTTCTAATATCATAATTTCCCTCCTTAACTTAATTCGTCAAAGATTTCATGGGGTTTTTTCCGCAGCACCGTGATCCCGGCGGTTCCAATTGCCAGACCGAGCAGCAGAATGACACCGGTTTCGCAAATCAGCACCATAGGCGGTGTAATTTGAGCATCCACATACAGAACGGTGGGTTCTTTGCTTTGGTAATCTGAACCCGTGGAAACATAGTCCGCTTCTCGCTCCTGTGTAAGCTGTGCCTGTTCTACCTGAGATTCCACCAGATAATCAGCAGCGGCACTGGAAATCGCTGGAGCCAGCGGTAGTGCAATAGCAAAAGACAGGACTGCGATGAGGAAAGCTTCTGTAAAAAGTTGCCCGAGTATTTGCAGTTTCTTACAACCCAGCGACAGTAAGATGCCAATTTCATGATTTCTGGTTTTTGTCCAGAAGAGGAAAATCAGAAACAGAATTACAAAACCAGCCGCAAATATAATCCAAATTAGTAAAGTGCTGACTTGCTCCAGATCATGGAAATTATCTGCCATCGTTTGCATATTGCCGTTCCGGTCAATAAGGTCATATCTCGCCCAGTCAATCGGTACAGATTCTACTGCCTTTTTCACAGCATCATAGTTATCTGTATCGGCTACCTGAAAGTAAGCGTGTTCAAAGCAGGGTTCTCCTTCAGACCCTTCTGCTTTCTCCGGGAAACGCAAATCCGTGAAAATCACATTTTCGGAGCGGAAGGTATCTCCCCACATCAGCGGCTGCATAGCCTGGCTGACCTGATAGATACCGATAACCTCCGCGTCATAAACCGTGGAATTTTCCGGGTCATGGTAGTCATTGAATTTGAGACAGGCACCGACAGACAGGCTGTTTTTTTCAGCCAGTTCCTGTGAAATCACACAAACATTGCTGTCATTTTGATCAGGCATTCGACCGTCAATGAGGGAAACATTGCCGGAAAGAACATTAGAATCAAAATACATATTCCGATTTCCGATTAAAACAACGCCACCCATATCGCTGTACTGGTCTGCATCAGGATCTTCAATTCTGAGAAAGTTTACCGGATTCACCGGGGTAATACAGGTCGTAATGTTATAATCCGCAATTCCATTTACAGAGGCCAGTTGTTCAATATCGGCTGTATCCAGGGATTCAAAAGAATTATCTGTATACACAAGAAGCTGTGTGCCGAAGCCATTTTCCAATATTTCCATATGAACGCCACCATAGCTGCCTTCCATGCTGTCGCCAATTTGCTTCACACATTCATCCAGCCGTTTAGAACGGTTGGCTTCGTTTGCATCCAAACGCAGTCCTGCCCCTACCGCCTGCCGAGTGCTGTCCTGAGTCTGGATACTCGCATTCTGACAGGCCATCCCGCATAAAAGGAGCAAACTGACCGTTACAATGACCAACAGGAGCAAAGCACTTTTGATTGGCTTACGGGTAACGGAACGCAATGCTCTTTGAAAAGTATTCATACTCATTCCTCCATTCTGGATAAAGTGTCTCTGACACTTGCCCTGAGAACCGGTAAGTCAGAGAATGTGACAACGCAAAAGATTAAGCAACCTCCCAAGAGAAACAGCGCGAGAACGTTCTTCCACTGCAATTGTACATGGGCTGAAATTGAGACAGAAGTAAACAGGTATTCCATAAGCTGATTTGAAATCAGGCTGCTGATTATGATCGCACCGATTGCGGAAAGAAAGAAAACAAAAAAGCTTTCCGTTATATTCTGCAACAGGATATTTGCTTTTGATGTACCAAGGCTGATTAGAACGGCGATTTCCTTTGCTCTGGTTCTCATCCAAATACAGAGCATCAGAGAAATGACAATTACCGCCGTTACAAGGACAATGCCCAGCATAAGGGTTGTAATCCCGGTAACCTGCTTTAACGGAGCCTGCATTTGTCGGTACAGGCTGTCTGAAGATGAGATACGTACAGTATCATCCACGAGCGGCTCCACTTGCTGTTGAAGCTCATCCAAATGAGCCGGATTGTCGGTGTAGACAGAAAGGGACAGAAACGCCTCAGATTCACACAATTTGGAAAGTATCCCATTGCTTATGAAAATCTGGTTTTCGATCCGATGGGCCGCCAGAATTTCGCCCTCTTGTTTTCGTTCCATACCGGAATAACATATCCCGACAATTTGGCCGGAGACTTGCTTCCCGTTAACTGCTTCAAAAGTAATGGTGTCTCCTAGCTTTAAGCCATTGGCCTGGGCTAAAAAAGAATGGATGATCACACCGCTGTTCTCCTGTGTGATGGTAGTTCCCTCCAACAACCGGTATTTCCCTTCAGCAAATGGGCTGTCCATATCCGTCCGGTCATACCCACATAGCGTAACAGAGCGGTTAATCGGGTCTGTACTGGCACTGTCTGTGACAGGCATCAGTCCAGGTAAGTAAGCAGTATAGAGAGCGGAGCGATTCACTTCCGTTACATTGGGCAGTTCTGCGATCCGATCAGCCAGCACAATCGGAATTGTATATTTTCCTTTACATTCCAACACAAGTTTTGCACCGGTTTTTTCCTGTATGGAAGCACTTGTTTCCTGTGCAGTTTGTAAAATCATTGATGCACAAAGTATGGATATATCCAACACGAGAAAACATAAAAAAAGTAAAATACTTTTGCTTTTTTTACATTTGACATATTGAAATGCACGCTGATAAAATTTCATTTGATTAGTCCTCAATCCTGTAGATAAATATATTCTCGGCCTGGAGGACATGATTGCTGTCATATTCTCCGTAGACAATAATATAGCTTTGCTTTTTGATATTTTCCGATGTAGCATCCTGAAATGAAATCTCGCCTGTTTGCATATCTGCATAGGCGTATTGGATTGAGCAAGTTTCACTATACTGAATGGTTACCAATTCCTGCTCATTTTCATATCCTGGGGCGGGTTCATATGCTTCGCCGTCTTCATATACGGTTGGTAGCAGCTTACAACCGCCGCTAAACAGATCTCTGACGGTACCGCTGGATTGACTTTGCTCAAACAAATCATCTGCTTTCTCTGGATTTTCTTCTGGAATCTGTGTTGGAGTCGTTGTTTGAGAACTTGAAGAAGCAGTACCTTCTGATAAAAAATCCATTGGTTTGTTTTTTGAGGTACCACATCCGGTAAGACTCAGTGTCAGTGCTACTGCTGTTAGAATTAAGCTCAATTTGTATTTCATTTTGAAAACACCTCCTTGTATTGATAGGTCTATTATACCGTCGAAAATTTCAGAAAATCTTTAAGAATCACACGAAAAAGTTCGCAAATTCTTTAAGGATTTTTTGAGAATTCAGTGATACAATAGAAAGGATAAGGAGGACAATCCCATGCGTATTTTATTGATAGAAGATGATAAAAAGTTGTCCTTTGCTATTACTGAACAACTTCAAAAAGAAGGCAACATTACAGACTGTTGCTACGATGGGGAAACAGCCTTGCATTACGCTCTGAATCCAGACCTTCTTTATGACATCGTATTATTGGATCGGATGTTGCCAGTCATTGATGGACTAACCATTTTACGGGCCATGCGTCAGAAGAATATTACCACTCCGGTTCTAATGATGACCGCATTGGGTGAATTAGATGATAGAATCACAGGGCTGGACTGCGGAGCTGATGATTACCTGATAAAGCCTTTTTATATTCAAGAATTGCTGGCAAGGGTCCGAGCACTCACCAGACGCCCAGCGGATATTGTTGATCGCAAAACTTTGTCAGCCTTTGGCCTGACCCTCTACCCGGAAAATAGACGTCTGACAAATCAGGGAAGGTCTGTAATTTTAACGCCGAAAGAGTCGGAACTGATAAAAGCCTTTCTTGAAAAGCCTGATAAAACGCTAAGCCGTAGTGAGTTGCTATGGAAAGCTTGGGGCGGAGATGCAGAAGTAGAAAACGGAAATATTGATACTAGCATTTATTTTCTAAGAAAACGCCTCCGAGAATTGGACAGTTATGTCAGCATTAAGTCTGTTTATGGTGTCGGCTACCGGTTGGAGGCAAAGCCATGATTTCAAAACTCCGCAAAAAACTAATTATTTTGTTTTTGATATTTACCATGTCTGCCTTTTCTGTAGTTCTGACATTGATGGGGATATACACGGTATCACGGGTACGAAATTCGCAAACACAGTATGTCAACAATCTGGCAGATAGCCTGCTGGAGCAGCTGCAATCAGGTTCTTCGCTGGATGAGCTTGACCTGACCTACTATGCAAAGCAGTCAAAATGTTTTGTGTATGTTACAGATGGAAAAAGCCAAATGGATAGTGGTGCCTTACTGGGTGAAAAAACAGCGAAGCTGATTGAAAAAATAAAAGAGGAGGCCAACATCACATCTTCTCAGGAGTATTCCTCGCTAAATGGAATTATCGAAACCCACATTGACTCACGTTTTGATTATGCAGACAGAAGCTGGTATGGAATTCGCCGTATTTTCAGCGGCAACATGCAGCTGGAGATGGTTTTAATTTGCTCTGGCCCAAATCTTGTTGGAATTCTCTGGCGATATTGCGGCTGGTATCCAGTTATATGGCTGCTACTTTTTACTACAATGTATTTTATGAGTCGATTTCTGATTGCGAAGGCCCTTGATCCGGTGGGAAAATCCATCCAAAGTCAGAAGGAATTTGTTGCCTCAGCATCCCATGAGCTAAAAGCTCCATTGTCTGTAATTCAGGTGAATGCGGAAACCATTCACACCGGAGATTCAGTGCGAAAACAGGAAACCATTTTAGAAGAATGTAGCCGAATGGCAGGCCTAATACAGTCTTTGCTGATTTTGGAAACCAGTGACGCAGGGAGCTGGAAGCTGAACATCAAGGAAGCCGATGTAGACACCATTCTGATTGAAGAATGGTATGCGTTCATTGAAACCGCAAGTAAAAAGAAAATTCGGTTGGAAATGGATATGGAAGAACACTATCCGAAGCTCGTCTGTGATAAAGAACGTATTTCGCAAACTCTGTCTATCTTGATCGATAATGCCCTTTCTTACTCGCCAGCAGGAACAGTTATTCAGTTGGGTGCAAGAGTTGAAAAAAAAGGAATTGTATTCTCCGTCATTGACCACGGCCCCGGCATCCCCGATAGCGAAAAGGAAAAAGTATTCGACCGCTTTTATTGCGGAGATCCATCTCGAACGGATAAAAATCACTATGGATTGGGATTGAGCATTGCACAAGAGATTGTAAGGCTGCATCATGGTACGATCCGATTAACAGACACTCTGGGCGGCGGCTGTACATTTGAGATATGCCTGACAATATAGAACCTCTCCGCCAAAACGAAGCAGGACTCTACTAAGACGGCACTAATGTCATAACGTTGATCGCACTCACGCATTTAGACCCCAAAAAGTTGTTGCGCCGCAACGACTTTTTCTCTCCATTTTGAGAGGGATGGTATAGGTATATTCGGAAGCCGAAAATCGGGTTCTATATGCGGAGAAAGCTCACCTGTCGACATTAGATGGGCGGTTTTCAAAGGGAAAAAATATCCTCAGTTCCTCGGAACTTGGTCAAAAAGGTATTGGGGCACAACAGCTTTTAGACTCAAAATGTCGACACCTGACTGCAAGTTCTGTCCGCCCTCAATCAAGATGTAGAAGAATAGAAGTCGGTTCTTCCAGTGGCTGATACGATTCCCTTGCCGCAAGAAAAACGCAAGGAAAACCTATTGTGGCACAAGCACTTTTTCACCGCTATTGTCCTACATCGCAACCACTTTCCAAGCTATTGACACCCACTCCCAATGTGATATATAATATAGGAAAGCAAAATGCAGACGCCCATCAAGCCAGTGGCTTGACAAGCGCCTGCATTTTCCGTTTCTTATGAAGGGAGCCATGCCGTCAGCAACAGATCGTCCGCCCACCCACAACTGCACCTTAAAAATTTCATATCGAACCGGAGGGAACAACCAGCTTGGGCCGCAAGAAGAAGCTCATCAACAATTCCGGTATTCCGCAACACGAAATCGAGCACATTGCCCGTTGCATCCTTCCTGACATCCTCGCCTACTACGAAAGCGAAGAAGGCCAGCGGGAGTTCCAGGATTGGCTGGCTCAGCGTGAAGCGGAACAGACGGAAGGAAAGGTAGGGAAAAGCAAGTAAACAATCGCACAGGGTGCCGCCAGCTTGGCGGCACCCTGTAAAAGTTGAGTGCTAACTAGGCCAGTCATTTCACCCCAATATCTTTTCACTGATTATCGCTCATACTGAACCGAGAAGTAATTACGTAATGGTGTATGAATGACCATCATTCCAAGCGGATCTAGAGCTGGTCGGCCAAGGAAGATAAAATTCATAGGTTTTCCAGTATTTCCGATAACTCCCAATTCATATAGTTTATTTATGGCCTCAACTTCACTTTCTGAAAAAGATAGTCTCAACTCATCTTTGATCTCAGTCCACATCAATTCAGAGTACTCTTGCTGAGCTTTATCAAATACTTCTTGCGTAAATCTTTCACTTGTACCAATTTGATTATGGATTGAAGACATCATCCGAATAACATCGCGTGGTCTGTAAAGCGAATTATTTAAAATATATTTGCGTGTTTCCTCGCCATTGATTTCTTTGCAAAAATACTCTTCCCAAATGTTTTTTGAGGGAGGAAAGTTGCTCATTTGTTCGGATGCGCAAATTTTATTCTCAATGATCGTTAGCAAAGGATTGTCCGTATAATCCCCACCCCGCTGAAACCAGTTGATTTCAATACCACGATCTTCGATCGGCTTTGTTAATTCATGTCCCGCCGATCGAACATTTCTTAAGACTTCGCTACGAATTGCAGCAATAATGTGAATATCTATTCCGTTATCTGAGCAAATCGTATTCATATCATCTATGGCAATAATCAAATCCCGTACTAGAGCCACATCTTTATCAAATTGGTGCTTGTTTCTAACTGACAATTCCAGTTCGTCTATCAGAACGTATACTGGAGAACGAGAGAACTCTAATTGAGAAAACAACTGATATACCTTTTTGGAAAGTTTAGCATAGTTAATTCTCTTTTTTTGTGAATCAAAGTCAAGCTCAAGTTTGAGCGAAGCAGAAAGATTTTCTACAAAAGCTGCAGTTAATTCTATTGAACCTCGTTTTACTTTTGGCATAACTATGGTGGGCGTTTTGCTCTCTCCGTAGATACACTTCAGAAGCGATGTTAACAAGCGATAGTCATCTGTTTCTTTAAAAACACAATACTCTCCGGCAGATGCCCTTGCTACGATTTGGTTGATTAAGAAGGTCTTCCATACCAACACATATGATGATTGATCTAAAATCGAGGAGGTATCATATTTGCCATCATCTAATGAACCATCAGGCTTAGATGCTATTTCCTCAAAACTATCTTTATCAATTTGCTCAATTTCGGATTTGAAACGAATTGGAAACACCAAATTATTACGATCCTCCATAAAATGGCATTCCAAATATTTGAGAAGAGCGGATTTACCCGTTCCCTTTTTTCCGCAGATAAAGAAGCGGCTTCCAGAAAGGAAGTCATCAATATGGTACTTAGGATTAGAAACAAATGAATCCACAAAGTATTTTTGACCGAAGGTGTTCAGTTCATTGAATGCATCAGTTTTCCCAAACACAATTTTGTTTAATGGCATTTTCCTCATATAATACCTCGTTTTCTATGTTTGAAGCACTTAAAATAAACATTTTCTGCAGTGTCGTATTATGTATTTTGATACAATAATATTCAAAATACAACAACATACTATATTTATATATTATCGTGCCAAGCACTAAATAGCAAGAGAAAAAATTCCATGAAATGAAGATGAGATGAATAGCATCCACGATGTCGACTTCTAAACGTATGGTATTCCGTCACATTTTTTCAGATACCACCCAACGTCCCCATGAAGTAGCAGATTCACATAGTCCACAGGAGCATTATTCACCAGCCACGCCAGCTCGCTGCTCTCGTACATATTCCGTGCCACCTCTGCATCCACCAAAATGCAATCGATGGAGATCATACTTCCATCGGCGTATTTGATCTCAACGCGGGCGGTGTCGATATTGAACGCACAGGAAATTACCTTCTTATCCATAATAGTGTCCTCCTAAATCTGTTTCTTTTTTCTTGGCCCTCTGGGCTTTGATTCCGGTCGCTTGATAACACCGTTTCGGAAATAGGTTTCTTCAAACTTTCCAAAGAAAACAAATAATCCGAACCCATCTCCCACAGGGAAGATCTGGTTCGGATTATATTGGTTTGGTGCCGCTAACCGGACTCGAACCGGTACGGAGTCGCCCCCAGCGGATTTTAAGTCCGCGATGTCTACCATTCCATCATAGCGGCGGGTGCCTCTCAACTGTATGGAATATAGCACATTTTTTTGCTTCCGTCAAGCGTGATCCTGCGGCATTGTAGGTGCGCGGTTCCTTTACTTTGGCACTGCATACCATTAAGGCCATTGGGGTGCGGCCCACAATGTGGTCTTATTTTCCCTTCCCCAGCTGCCGGTTTTTCTCATAGGCGGCAGCCACGCAGTCCATGGCAGCGGCGCGGAAGCCGTGCTGCTCCAGGGCGCGGACGCCGGCGATGGTGCTTCCGCCGGGGGAGCAGACGGCGTCCTTCAGCGCGCCGGGGTGCAGGCCTGTTGCAAGCACCATCTCCCCTGCCCCGATCATGGTGGCAGCGGCATATTCCAGCGCCTTGGCTCTGGGGATGCCGCAGGCCACCGCGCCGTCGGCCAAAGCCTCGATCAGCAGATACATATACGCCGGACCGCAGCCGGACAGGGCGCTGGCGGCGTCCATCAGCCGTTCCTCCAGTTCGTCCAGGCGGCCGGAAAAGCGCATATCCTCCAGGAAGGAACGCAGATCGTCCTCCGTCACCAGGGCGTTATGGCAATACTGGGTCATTCCCTGCCCCACCGCCACGGGTGTATTGGGCATAATGCGGATCACGGGCAGATCGCCCCCCGCCATCTGCTCTATCTGGGCCACCGTCAGCCCGGCGGCCATGGAGATCAGCACCGGCCTGCGCTGCCGCAGCTGCGGACGGAGCGGGGCGAGAAGCTCCTCCATCATGTGCGGCTTGACGGCAAGGAAGATGCGGTCACATTCTCTGACGATCTCCTCGCCGGAGGCGTAGCGAAGCCCCAGCTCCTCGGCTAGATGCTTTGCCTTTCCGCTGCGGTCGGTGATCAGGATGTCCTTTGTCGCTTTGCTCAGGGCTTTGGCCAGTGCGCCGCCCATGTTGCCGCAGCCTAAAAATCCATACTTCATATTGCGCTCCTTTATCGGATCTGTCCGTTTCCTTGGATGATGTAGTGATAGGTGGTCAGCTCCCGCAGACCCATGGGGCCTCTGGCGTGGAGCTTTTGGGTGGAGATGCCCATTTCACAGCCCAGGCCGAATTCGCCGCCGTCGGTAAACCGAGTGGAAGCGTTGACATATACTGCCGCGCTGTCCACACAGGCGGTAAACAGCTGCGCCGCCTGGGGATCGCTGGTGATGATGGCCTCACTGTGGCCGGTGGAGTGGGCGGCAATGTGGGCAATTGCCTCCTCCACACCGTCCACGCAGGCCACGGCCAGGATGTAATCCAGAAACTCCGTGTCAAAGTCCCGCGCACCGGCAGGCGTGCCGGGGATGATGGCCTGGGCCGTCTCGTCCAGCCGCAGCTCCACCGGCCTTTCCCGGTCGGTCACCAGGCGCCCATAGAGCTTGGGCAGGAATTCTGATGCAATCGCCCTGTCCACCAGCAGCACCTCTTCGGCGTTGCATACGCTGGGGCGGCTGGTTTTGGCGTTTTCAATGATGTTCAGAGCCATGTCCTGATCGGCGGTTTTCTCCACGTACACATGGCAGATGCCGGTGCCCGTGGCAATGCAGGGCACGGTGGCATTGCGGACGCAGGCACCAATCAGCCCGGCCCCGCCACGGGGGATCAGCAGGTCAACATAGCCCTGGGCGGTCATCAACGCGGCGGCGGAATCCCGGGAGGTGGAGCGCACCAGGTTCACCGCGTTCTCCGTCACCCCCGCCCGGCGAAGTCCGGCGCGCAGGGCATCCGTGATAGCGCAGGCAGAGCGGAAGGCCTCCTTGCCGCCCCGGAGGATGCACACATTTCCGCTTTTCAGCGCCAGGGCTGCTGCGTCGCTGGTCACATTGGGACGGCTCTCATAAATAATGGCGATCACGCCCATGGGGACGGACACCTTTTGGATCTTCAGCCCATTGGGGCGGACGGTCTCCTCCAGCACCCGGCCCACCGGGTCGGGAAGCTTTGCCACGTCCCGGATCCCCTGGGCCATGGCGGCCACGCGGGCCGGGGTGAGCCGGAGCCTGTCCAGCATCACGTCGCCAATGTGCCCCTGGGCCGCCTCTGAGTCCTGGGCGTTGGCCGCCAGGATCGCCGCCTGCTCCGCCTCCAGTGCGTCGGCCATGGCAAGCAGCGCCTCGTTTTTCCGCTGGGTGGACAGCTGGCCCACCTCATTCTTCGCCGCTCTGGCAGCGGCAAGCAGCTCCATCATATTACCGCCTCCTGCGCTACGAACCGGGTGCCCACCGGCTGCCCGTCCAGAATGGAATAGAGATTTTCCGGGTTGCTGCCGTTGGCGATCACCATATCACAGCCGCAGCCCATGCAGATCTCCGCCGCCTGGAGCTTGGTGATCATTCCACCGGTGCCCTGCTCGCTGCCGCTGACTCCGGCCAGGGCCCGGATGGAATCATCCAGCACCGCGACGGCGGGAATCAGTGCGGCATCCGGCTCCTTGCGGGGGTCAGCGGTATACAGGCCGTCAATGTCCGACAGCAGCACCAGCAGCCGGGCATTGACGCTCTTGGCTACGATGGCGGCCAGGGTGTCGTTGTCGCCGATGACAATTTCCTCTGTGGCCACGGTGTCGTTTTCATTGATAATGGGCAGGGCCCCCAGCTCCAGGAGCCGGTTCAGGGTATTGCTGAAATTCTGATGCCGCTTCTCGCTGGCCACATCCTCGCCGGTGATCAGCAGCTGGGCAACGGTATGATGGTATTTGCTGAAGAGCTTGTCATAGATGTACATCAGCTCGCACTGGCCTACCGCGGCGGCGGCCTGCTTGGTGGGGATATCCCTGGGCCGCTGCCGCAGCCCCAGCTTGCCCACGCCCATTCCAATGGCCCCGGAGGACACCAGGATCACCTCATGCCCCGCATTCTTGATGTCGCTGATCACCCGGCACAGCGAGGCTACCCGCCGGATATTCAGGTGCCCTGTGGCATGGGCCAGCGTGGACGTGCCGATCTTTACCACAACACGCAAAGGAATCCCTCCCGCAAAAACATTTTTGTCATTATACGCCTTTCCTCTGCGGAAATAAAGAGGAATTTTTCTTTTTTGCGGGTGTGGAAAGAACACGTCTATTGACACAGTGTCAGAAATGTGATAAACTATCGTCAAGGAATTGACACAGTGTCAGAAAAGGAGCAACGTGATGGCAGGATCGTCCAAGCGGAGCAGCGCGCGGCGGGAGGAAATTCTGAACGCCTGCGAAAAGCTGTACGCCACCATGAATTTCAGAGAGATCACCCTGCGGGAGATCGGGGAGGCGACGACCTTCACCCGGCCCTCGATCTACAACTATTTCCACACCAAGGAAGAGATCTTCCTGGGGCTGCTGAAGCGGGAATACGACCTGTGGGTGGCCGCTCTGGAGGACGCCGCCGGAAGCCGGGAGCAAATGACGGACGAGGAGATCGCCGCCTGCATTGCCGGGACGCTGGTGCAGCGGCAGCTGCTGCTGAAGCTGCTCTCCACCAATCACTTTGATCTGGAGGAAAGCTGCTCCGTGGAGGCGCTGGTGGATTTCAAAATATCCTACGCAAAAACGCTGGATGCCGTTGCGGCGCTGCTGGCCAAATTCCGCCCGGATATGGATGAGCCAGCGGTGCAGGAATTTCAGTTCACTTTCTTTCCCTTTTTATTCGGCGTCTACCCCTACACCACCCTCACTGACCGGCAGAAAGAGACCATGGAGCGGGCGGGGGTTCGCTTCGCCTATTACTCCGTTTACGACATGATCCACCGGGCCGTGACGAAAATGCTCCCGGCCCGCAGCTGAAACATTGAAAGGAGAAACCGCATGAATTATGTCAACTTAGGAAACACTGATATTCGGGTATCCCGGCTGTGCGTGGGGTGCATGAGCTTCGGCGAGGCCGGGACCATGCACGACTGGACGCTGGACGAGGAAAAGAGCGGCGAAGTGATCCGTCACGCCCTGGGCCTGGGCATCAACTTCTTCGACACCGCCAACAGCTATTCCGCCGGGACCAGTGAGGAATATCTGGGCCGCGCCCTGAAAAAGGCAGTGGCCCGGGACCAGGTGGTAATCGCCTCTAAGGTCTATTTCAACGAGGGGCGGCTCTCCCGTGGGGCCATTGCCCGGGAAATTGAGGGCACCCTAAAGCGGCTGGGCACGGATTACCTTGACCTTTATATCATCCACCGCTTTGACTTTGACACGCCCATTGAGGAAACCATGGAGGCGCTGGATTCTCTGGTGAAGGCCGGAAAGGTCCGCGCCCTGGGTGCCTCCGCCATGTATGGCTATCAGTTCCACAACATGCAGTTTGCCGCTGAAAGGCACGGCTGGACGCCTTTCAGCACCATGGAGAACCATTATAACCTGCTCTACCGTGAGGATGAACGGGAGCTGATCCCCATCTGCCGGCAGATGAACGTCTCGCTGATGCCTTACAGTCCCCTGGCCTCCGGCCATCTGACCCGGCGGACCTGGAACAGCGACAGCCTGCGCAGCAGGACCGACCGGGTAGCGCGGGGCAAATACGACCAGACAGAGCAGCAGGACATGGCCATTGTCAGCCGGGTGGCGGAGCTGGCCGACAAATACGAATGCAAAATGTCCCAAATCGCAATTGCCTGGCTGTGGGCCAGGGGCGTGGCCTCCCCCATCATTGGAGCCACCAAGGCCGCCTATCTGACGGACGCCGCCAACGCCCAGGACGTGACGCTGACGGCGCAGGACATCGCCTATCTGGAGGAGCCGTACATTCCCCACCCCATCATGGGCGCGCTGGATAAAAACCCCGCCCAGGGCGTTATTTTGGTAAACGAGAAAAAATAATGCGGTCCTGCCGCCTTTGCCGCCCCCGATGCGTGTGCACCGGGGGCGGCTTTTTCCCATGGGCGCGTCCGACGGCTTTCGCATATTTCCGTTGACTTTCGGACATACCACCCATATAATGACAGCATAGAAAAGGCGGTGAGCGCATGGCGATCTTAAAATGCAAATACTGCGGCGGGAATGTTTCCCCGTTTCCAGAGGGCGGGGTGGGCACCTGTGCCAGCTGCGGTGCGGTAATGACCCTGCCCAAAAACACCGATAAGCAGCATGCCGCCGCCCACAACTGCGGAAACTACCTGCGCCGCGCCGGGAAATTTGACAAGGCTCTGGCTGTTTATCAAAAGCTGCTCAGCGAGGATGAGACGGATGCGGAAGCCTGCTGGTGCAGCGCTCTATGCCGCTTTGGGATCCAGTACGCCGAGGACGGCGCGGAGGGCTACCGTCCCGCCGCTCTGCGGCCGGAGGCGGGGCATTTTCTGGAATGCGGAGACTATTTGGCAGCGCTCTCCCTGTCCGATGGGGCTGCGAAGCTGCAATATGAAAAGGAAGCCCTCCGAATCGCGGCCAGCCTGGGCCAGACGGCGCAGCGCAGCACCCCCACGCCGGGCCAGCTGCTGAAGCAGGGCTTCGGACTGCTTCAGCAGGGGGACTTTGCGGCAGCAGACGGATGCTTCTGCCGGGTGTTGGATGCCGCGCCGGAGGAGGCCATGGCCCACCTGGGGCGGCTGCTGGCCGAGTGCCAATGCACCGCGCCCAAAGAGCTGGCAGGCTGCCGCCGGGAGATCACCCAGAGCGCCCACTACCAGGATGCGCTGCAATACGGCGACGAGGCGCTGAAGAACTTTTTACAGGCCACCGCCCGCCAGCTCCAGCGGCAGGGGCAGCTTGGTAAGATCGAGCAGGCCTATGCCGGGGCCGCCGCCGCTATGGAGGCTGCCTCCACCAACGAGGAATACCGCAGGGTCGCGCGGCTGTTTGGGCAGCTGAAGGGCTATCGGGATGCCCAAAGCCGCGCCCAGGAATGCCTGCGCCGGGCGGAGGTCCTGCGCAAGGACGGAATCTACCGGGCCGCGGCTGCGGCAAAAAAGCAGGGGCAGGCCGCAAAGGCGGCGGCTCTGTACGCCCAAATCCCCGGCTGGCGGGACGCAAACGTGCAGGCGGTGCAGAGCAAGCAGCGGGCCGAAGCCCAGAAGGCCGCCAAGCCCGAGCCGGAGCACTGGGTCGCCAGTGCGGGAAAGCGGATCGCCGTTACCCTGCTGGTCATGGCGCTGGTGGTGGCCGGATGCTATCTGCTGGTGACAAAATATGTCATTCCCCAGCAGAAGTACAATGCGGCGGAAACGCTGCTGGAAGCAGGCAACCGGGAGGAGGCCATCGAGGCCTTCCTGGCGTTGGCGGACTTTAAGGATTCCCCCCAGCGGGTGACCGCCATTCAGGAGGATTGGTACAGCCAGGCAGAGGTGCTGCTGGAGGCGGGGGATGCCTGCCGGGCGGCGGCCATCTTTGGCGGTCTGCGGGACTATGAGGACGCCCGGGAGCGTAGCCGCACTCTGTGGGCGCAGATCGTCCAGCCGGAGCTGATCAGCGCTGGGGGCTGGTACTCCGTGGCCCTGCGGGGGGATATGATGGTGAATTCCATTGGGGATGACCGGGAGGGCCAATGCGAGACCGGCTCCTGGATGAGCATCGCCTCCGTCAGCGCCGGATGGGAGCACACTCTGGGGCTGCGCACCGACGGTACCGTCATTGCCGCCGGATACAACGGCGACGGCCGGGGGAATGTGGACGATTGGAGGGATATGGTCGCCGTCTCCGCCGGGCAGTGGCACACCGTGGGCCTGAGGTCCAACGGGCGGGTGATCGGCCTGGGCTGCGGCAACGACGGGCGTATCGACTTTGACACCTGGCGGGATATCATCGCCATCAGCTCCGGACGGAACCACACCGTTGGAATGCGGGCCGACTATACCGCCGTGGCCACGGGCGACAACACCAGCGGTCAGTGCAAGGTGGAAGAATGGCAGAATCTTCAGGCTGTCTCCGCCGGGGGGGCGCACACCCTGGGTCTGACCCGGGACGGCAAGGTGCTGGCCGCGGGCAGCAGCGAGGACGGGCAGTGCAGCGTAAGCGGCTGGACAGATATTGTGGCCGTTGCCGCCGGGTACTATCACAGCGTCGGACTGAAAGCCGACGGCACTGTGGTGGCGGTGGGGTATAATGAATACGGCCAGTGTGACGTCAGCCAATGGACGGACATTGTAGCCATTTCCGCCGGTGGATTTCACACCCTGGGGCTGAAATCTGATGGCTCCATCGTTGCCACCGGCCGCAACGAAAGCGGCCAATGCGAGGTCCAAGGCTGGGACAACATGATGGTGCCTGACTGATCTTTACTTGAAAGGCCCCCGGGAGCGTTGCTCCCGGGGGCCTAAGTTATTGGGTTTGATTCG
>ENA-OUQF01000600-OUQF01000600.1-human-gut-metagenome-genome-assembly--contig:-NODE-600-length-26079-cov-14.330310_pt1 | contig 26079 bp, 18 predicted proteins | sample MGYA00237947_ERZ548826 | MGnify/ENA primary metagenome ERZ548826 (study PRJEB26490, sample SAMN05194701) | human gut metagenome | biome: terrestrial biome; feature: human-associated habitat; material... | reverse complement strand
CGCTATACCGCTAGCATGCCCCTATTGCCTTCGGCACTTCCCCCGAAGGGGGAAGAAAGACGTTACGTAGCTAACGATTTCCTTAACTTAATAACATTACTCCTCACCCGGCGCCCTGCCTCATGGGAAAGCAGCCGTCATTTTCGCTTTCTGGGTTCATCATGTTATAATGTTAAGAAAATGCTGATCATACGGAATACCGATGCGATCAGAGTTCTCGGAAAATATATCACCCGGAGGAGGAGTCTTGATGGATCATGAAATCATAGAGCAGGTGCTGTACGATCCGACTGGCAGCACGCGCCGGGAGCAGCTGCGGCGGATCACCATGACATACGCTTTAGGCAGCGGAGAAGGCGAGTGGATGAAGACGAGTGACAAGGTCAATGCGGCTCTCCGGGAGGCACTCGCGAGAAACCATGCAGTCGGGCTTCTCGCAGGTACCTATGATGAGGCGCTCACCATCACGCGGGTCAGCGACTACCTCCTTCACCTACTGGACTATAGCCTGGAAGAATTCCGGGAGATCTCCGGCGTGAGTCTCGGTACGCTTTTTGGTAAAAAGCTGCCGCTCTTTTCCGATAGAGAACGTTTTGCCTCTTTTCAGGGAAGGGCTGAGGCTGTCCTCATGATGAAGGGCGGTCTGCCGCTGAAGACCTACCTTTACAAGATGGACACGGTCAGGGAGGATGGTGAAAGGATCTGGATCCTTTCCGTGCAGGCTTCTGGTACACTGACTATGATGAGGAAGGAAAGTATAAGGGCATCGTGTACAACCAAGCCTTCCGTCAGATGCTCGGCTTTCAGGACGAGTCAGATTTCCCGAATACATGGGAGGCGTGGGCAGACCTTGTGCATCCCTCGGATGCGCCGCGGGTTTTCCGCAATGTAGAGAATGTCGCATGGGGACGCATGCCCCGCTTTGAAATGGACTACCGTGTGAAGGATGCCTCGGGCGTGTACCACTGGTTCCGTGACAATGCAGAAGCGATCCGCCGTCAGGATGGGACGCCCCGTCGTATGGTGGGCGTTTTCTTCAATATCGACAAAGAAAAGCGGCTTGAGCAGAAGCAGCGATGCAGCGATGCCTTCCATCGCGCGCTCACGACAGCGAATCTTTCCGAATACTATGTGGATCTCAAGGAAGGCACATTCAGCTCGCTCAAGGAGGATGACTCCCTCTTCGCTCCATGGGAAACGGGCAGCAGCTGGAAAGAGCTGGTGAAGGTTTACATCGAGCGCTTTGTCTGTGAGGAAGACAGGAGGGCCATGGCACTACTGTACAGCAGTGAGTACCTGCTGCGACAGATCCGTTTGGGAAACCGGGAATTCAGCCTCGACTGCCGCATCCGCATTGGAGAAGACATCCGCTGGGTGAGAAATACGCTCATTTATGATGAGGACGACGATGGATCGACGGGGCTTCTTGTCTTCGTCCGCGATATCACGGAAGTCAAGGCAGAGGCGGAGCGCATCGAGGAGCTCATTCACAAGAAGGACGAGATCGACCTGTTGCTGCAGGGGACCCTGAAGCTCATAGACTGTTACGCGGTCTGCGATCTGGCAGAGGATACCTATGATTTCTACAGCATGAAGTCCGAGGCGCACTATCCCCCCAAAGGGACTTATCACGACTTTGTGCGTGCCGCGGGAGAGAACAACTGCACCTTGGAGGGGAGCGACAGCTCCTTTGAGGACATGATCGCGCCCGCGTATCTCTGGGAAAGGCTTTTGCACCCGGAGAGCGTTTTTCGCTTCGAATACAGAGAAAAGAACGCGGAGCGATATAAGACCATGTCCGTGTGCCCCCTCCAGTGGGAACACGGCAGGGCCAAGAAAATACTTCTGATCTCTCAGGATACTACACAGGAGAAGCTTTCGGAGATCCGTACCCGTGAGGCACTGCGTGATGCCTGTCAGACGGCGAACCGTGCGAATCAGGCCAAGACTGAATTCCTGTCCAACATGTCTCATGATATCCGCACGCCCATGAATGCGATCGTCGGCATGACAGCCATCGCCGGGGCGCACATCCATGATAAGGAGCGCGTCAGAGACTGCCTGGAAAAGATCACGCAGGCGAGCCACCATCTTCTGGGGCTCATCAATGAAGTCCTTGACATGGCGCGTATCGAAAACGGGAAGATCTCTTTGAATGAAGAGGACTTCAACCTGTCTGATCTTGTGGGCAACATCGTCACCATCAGCCGCGCGGGGCTTGAGAAGCACGGACACCGGCTCGATATGCACATTTCAAAGATCACACACGAAAACGTGCGGGGCGACAGCCTGCGCTTGCAGCAGCTCCTCATGAACGTCATGTCGAACGCCATCAAGTACATGCCGGACGGCGGAAGGATCGGCTTCTCGATCCGGGAGATCCCGACAGAAGCAAGAGGGGGCGGGTGCTATGAATTTATCATCAAAGACAATGGCATCGGCATGACCCGTTCCTTCCAGAGGATTATGTTCGAGCCCTTCAGCCGCGCCGATGAAAAGCGAACGAGCCAGATCCAGGGCACCGGCCTTGGCATGGCCATCGCACAAAACATCGCGCGTCTCATGAATGGCACGATCTCCGTGGAAAGCGCGCCGGGGAAGGGCAGCACCTTCACGATCACACTCTACCTCAAATGGCAGGAAGAAAAGATCGATGATCTGGGCTATCTCATTCACCGTCCCATCCTCATTGTGGATGACGATATCCTTTCCGGTGAGAGTGCTGTCGGCATTTTAAATGACATCGGCCTTCAGGGAGTAGCGGCGACCTCCGGCGAGGAAGCGATCGCTAAGGCAGAAGCCCTTCGCGCAGCGCATGAAAACTATCACGCCGTCATCATCGACTGGAAAATGCCCGGAATGGGCGGCATAGAGACCGTCCGGCGGCTGCGGAAGATTGTCGGTGCAGGCGTCACCATCATCATACTGTCCGCGTATGACTATGCGGCGATCGAAACAGAAGCCCGCGAAGCGGGGGCCGATGACTTCATCACGAAGCCCCTCTTCCGCTCCCGCCTCCTCACTGCGCTGAAGGCGAGCGCCGAAGGGGAAAGCAAGGCACCGGAAAAGACAGCCGTCTTCGAGCTCAGCGGCCTGCGACTGGACGGCCGGCGCATCCTTGTCGTCGAGGATAATGCCCTGAACCGCGAGATCGCGCAGGAGCTCCTCGAAATGACAGGTGCCGATGTCGAGACAGCAATGAATGGACAAGACGGCGTTGACAAAGTCGCCTCCCATCCATCGGGCTACTACCAGCTCGTCTTCATGGATATCCAGATGCCTGTCATGAATGGCTACGAAGCCACCAGAGCGATCCGCCGCCTTCCCGGAAGGGATGCCAAAGCACTTCCGATCCTCGCTATGACGGCGAATGCCTTTGTCGAAGACGTCGTCCGTGCCCAAAATGCCGGCATGAATGAGCACATCGCCAAGCCCCTCGACATGGCAAGGCTTTCCGGCGTGCTCCGGCGTTGGGTGAAGTGAAAAATGACGGTGCGGCTTCGCCGCCAATAGAAAAGCCAGAACACACTGGATGCGTGTCCTGGCTTTTTTGTCATGGAGAGTGACTGGTGACTTGTGTTCAGGGTTCAGGGTTGAGGGGTGAGGTGGCGGCTTCGCTGCATGTTAGATGACGGTATCCTCGTATCGTCAGCCTTCCCCTTGAGGGGAAGGTGCCCCGAAGGGGCGGATAGGGCACAGGCGGCATGAAAGAGAGCGGGAAAGAGCGTCTCAAGTACGTCGTTTATGAGAGCACCCTATCCACCGCTGACGCGGTCCCCCTTCCCCAATGGGGAAGGCTTAGGCGGAACGACGCTTCGCGTCAATTTATGTAAAGAGCGAAGCCCAATCAAGAATCTTCTCGCCCTTTCCTCTGGAAGGGGCAGACGAGCGAAGCGAGGCGGGGTTGGCATCCCCGCGTGCGAAAATACCGCTTCGAGAGCCAACCTCCGCCCCTTCGGGGCACCTCCTTCCAAAGGAAGGAGGGAGAAAAGTGGAATGAGGAATGAATGCGGCGAAGCCGCCACCCTCATTCCTCATTCCTGATTTTCTTGAACCCCTTCACCTTATTTCAGCAGATTTCCATCCTCGAAATAATTGATCCGCATCGCGCGGCGGACTTCGGCAAGGGTCTTGGCTGCGGTATTTTCCGCTTTTTCGCAGCCGGCCTTCAGGATATCCTGGACATCCTCCAGATGGGCTTCCCAGTATTCGCGGCGTTCGCGGATGGGACGGAGAGTCTCCTGCATGACGTTATTGAGGAAGCGCTTCACCTTCACGTCGCCGAGGCCGCCTCTCGTGTAGTGATCCTTCATTTCCTGAAGGCAACTGTACTCGGGGCAGAAGGCTCTGAAGTGTTCATCACTGCTGAATGCATCGAGGTAGGTGAAGACGGGATTTCCTTCCACATGCCCCGGGTCGTCGCGGCGCAGATGGGTCGGGTCGGTGAACATGGACATGATCTTCGTCTCGATATCCTTCGGTGAATCAGAGAGGTAGATGCAGTTGCCGATGGACTTGCTCATCTTCGCTTTGCCGTCGGTGCCGGGCAGGCGCAGGCAGGCTTTGTTTGTGGAAAGGACGATGTCTGGTTCGACAAGGACTTCGCCGTAGATGTCATTGAATTTGCGGACGATCTCGCGTGTCTGCTCGAGCATCGGCTCCTGGTCTTCGCCGGTCGGGACATGGGTGGCCTTGAAGGCCGTGATGTCGCTCGCCTGGCTGACAGGGTAGCAGAGGAAGCCGGCCGGGATGCTGGCTTCGAAATTCTTCTGCTGGATTTCCGCTTTGACAGTCGGATTTCTCTGGAGACGAGAAACGGTGACGAGGTTCATGTAGTACATGGTGAGTTCGGTGAGCTCCGGCACCATGGACTGGATGAAGATGCAGGACTTCGCCGGATCGATGCCGACAGCGAGGTAGTCGAGAGCGACCTCGCGCACATTTCTTCTGACCTTCTCCGGATTGTCCGCGTTGTCCGTGAGCGCCTGCGCGTCAGCGATCATGATGTAGATATCGTCGAATTTGCCGGAGTTCTGCAGCTCGACACGCTCACGCAGGGAGCCGACGTAGTGGCCGACATGAAGGCGGCCGGTCGGGCGGTCGCCGGTAAGAATGATTTTTCTCATATGATTTCTCCTATCATAAATGGAAGATGTATAGTTATCCTTTTCATTATACTCCATATGAGAGGAAATCGGTAGGCGTGGGAGAAAGCGGCCTTTCCTATCGCTCCGGCATGACCTCGCTCAATCGCTGCCTTCGGCGCAAAGAGGCTCGTTAGAAAGATATACCACACTTTCGCCATCCGCCGGCATATCGTAATTGACGATGCCGCGGGAAGCCAGACGGCCGCGCATCGTATACCGAGTGAGGGCTGCGTGCGCCACGTTATCCATATGCGTGATATAAAGCCGAGCATGAGGAGCGGCAAGCGACACATTCCAGACATCTTCATCATTCATGATGAGACGGCCATTCTCAAGAGTCTCAGCCGCACAGGCATTGAGGGCGATCACTTTCGGCTGGTATTTCTCAATGGTTGCAGCTACTTCCTCATACCAGATGGTATCGCCGGCCAGATAGAATGTTTTTTCCTCTTTGGCTTCAAAGAGGACGCCCATGGCGTTTCCGCAGGGGATATACGTGCCATGAAGAGCCGGGACCTGACGAATGGTGGCATCTCCTATCTGAATTCCTTCCTTAGGAAGGATGGTGATATCCTGAAATCCGGATCTTTTCAGCACAGCCGCATCCTCCTCATTTTGGCAGAAAATGGGGACTCTCTTATTCAGCGGGGCGCCGACTGTACCGTCTGTGACGGACATGTCGATGTGATCGGGATGGAGATGCGTGACGATGATATAGTCGACATCCTGCAAGACCTCATCGGCAGAGATGGGAAGGTCATAGAATGGCATCGGCAGGTGCTCCTTCATCGGGTCGGGAATATGGTAGGGGCGGCCGGGAATGTCGACGAAGCTGAAGGAATGCCGGGGGGCAAGCCATGGATCGATGAGAAATGTTTTGCCGGCGTATACCAGGCGATTGGTTGCACTACGGATCTGTGTGATTTTCATAGAATGTGAATCCTCCTTTTCTAGGCGTTATTATACGTGAGGCATGTCGCCGGAAAAAGAAAAAAATGAGATGATTGAAGCAACCATATGGTTGCACTATAATGAAAACAGGAGGTGCTCTATGAATCAAAAACAGCTGCAATACTTCGTGACCGTCTATCAGACACAGAATATAAAAACAGCGGCAGACACACTCTATGTCTCGCGGCAAGGCGTCAGCAAGGTGATCCGTCTGCTTGAGGAAGAGCTTGGTCAGCCGCTTTTTATCCGCAGTATAAAAGGAGTTATTCCCACGGACTATGCAACGACTCTCTTGCCGCATGCCAAAAGCCTTCTGGAGGAATACGATGCCATCCGCAGCCTCCGCACGCTGGCAGCTAAGTCCCAAAGCGTGGTCACCATTTATGCGCTCGATCATGTACTCGCCTATCTCGGAGCCTCCCTGATCGAAGACTTCCACGAGGCCTATCCTTCTATCATTTTAAGTGTAGTAGATACGACAGATGCCCATGCTATAGCTGCATTGGCATCGCAGCAGTGCAGCTTTGCCATCACGGCGGGACCACTGGATGAGACGCGCTTCGAAGGAGACCCTCTTTTTTTCAGCCATTACAGTGTACGGATGCACAGATCGCATCCGCTGGCGAAGCTCCCTGCCTTGACCTATGACGATCTGGACGGGCAGACCATCATCAGCAAAGGCCGTGCCTACGATTGCTTCCGTCACCATATCGACAAGTACTTCCTCGCGCCCGGAAGGAAGATCCACATTCTTGCGGAAACAACGGATGAAAGTATCATCCGCACACTTCTCCTTCACAACAAAGCCATCAACATTGGCTATGACTATGCCGATCCCCTGTACCCGCATCCCGACATCGTGAGCCGGACACTGAAGGAAGAGATCAGCGGGCAGATGATCTACCTTGTAAGCAATCCGCAGGTCCGAAAGACAAAGGCAGCCTGTCTTTTCCGTGATTATCTGCTGGAATGGATGAAGAAAAAAGCGGACATACGGTAGTGCCATAGACAGGCAGTGGATAAAATATGAAAAAGAGTTTCCCTAAGTCCGGATTGAAAATCGGGAGGGAAAAAAAGAACCTCCAGCCATGAGGACCAGAGGTTCTTCTATCTGAAAATATTCTGCGATGTAATCAGCGTTTTCTTGTCAGCAGGGCCACGGTCTCGACGTGCATGGTCTGTGGGAACATGTCGACAGGGGTGACTTCCTTCACGGTGTAGCCAAGTCCGGCGAGGATCTTCGCATCGCGGGCGAAGGTCGCCACGTTGCAGGAGACGTAGACGATGCGTGAGGGCTGCATGCCGGCCGCAGCGGATAGGACGGTCTCGCTGCAGCCGGCGCGGACGGGGTCCATGACGATGACGTCGGGGCGAAGGCCTTCTTGGTAGAGCTTTGGCATGAATTCTCCGGCATCAGCGGCGTAGAATTCGGCGTTTTCTATGTGGTTGAAGGCGGCGTTTTTCTTCGCGTCTTCGATGGCTTCTTTCACGATCTCGATGCCGATGACGCGTCCGGCTTTTTGGGCGAGGCAGAGGGAGATGGTGCCTGTCCCGCAGTAGGCATCGATCACGGTCTCTCCGCCGTGGAGGTCGGCATAGGCGAGGGCTTTTTCATAGAGGAGCTCGGCCTGCGGTTTGTGTACCTGAAAGAAGGAGAAGGGGGAGACTTCGAAGGCGAGACCGCAAAGGGAGGAGGTCAGGGTCTTTTTGCCCCAGAGGTGATGGATCTCTTTTCCGAGGATGGCATTGCCTTTGCGGCTTTGGATATTGTGATAGATGGAGACGACTTCGGGGAGGAGTTTTCTCATTTCGGAGATCCAGAGGTCGGCGAGCGGGAGCTTTTCCGAAGCGGTCACGATGACGGCCATGACTTCGCCGTGATCGCCGACGCGTCCCATGATGTGGCGGACGCTGCCGCGGCCTGTTTTTTCGTTGTAGCCGGTGAGCTGATGGCGTGTCATGAAGCCTTGTGCAAAGCGCAGCAGACGGTTATTCTCTTCTTCCTGAATGGCGCAGCTCGCGATCGGGATGACCTGATGGCTGCCCTGCCGGTAGTAGCCAAGGACGGGGCCGCTCGTCACCTGAGTGACGGGGACGGCCATTTTATTGCGGTAGTTCCATGGGCGGGAGGCACCGGCGATGGGGCGGACAAGGCTCTCTTCGCAGCCGCCGATGCGCACCATCACGTCTTTCACGCGCCGCTCTTTCACGGCAAGCTGGCCTTCATAGGTGAGGTGGGAAATCTGACAGCCGCCGCAGGCGTGGTAGACCGGGCAGGCAGGCGTGGTGCGATGCGCGGAGGGGGTCTCGATGGAGATGAGCCGCCCTGTGGCGTAGGATTTCTTCGCGGTCACGATCATGGCCTGTATGGTCTCGCCGGGGAGAGCACCGGGGACGAAGACGGTGAAGTCATCGACAGCTCCGATGCCTTCGCCGTGGATGCCAAGGTCGCGGATGGTGAGGGTGTATGTTTCGTTTGGTTTGACGGGAATGTTTTTCTTAGACATAGAATGCTCCGAGGGGGTTCAGGGTTCAAGGGAAATGAGGAATGAGGAATGAAGGTGGCGGCTTCGCCGCGAATATTTATGAGGCGATGCCCGAAAGTGGTATTCAAGTCACCAGTCACCAGTCACTAGCCACTAGTCACTAGTCACTAGTCACCAGTTTTTGATCACGTCGTCGGGGATCTCGAAGTGCTGGTAGTCTTTGCGGTCTTCCCAGCTGCCGCCCCATTCGAAGCCGTACTTGGCAAAGATGATGCAGGCGAGGTCCTTTTCATCGATCTTCATGGGGAAGTCACGGCTGCGGTCTATATAGGGGGCTCCGGCGGCGGGCTCGATGGTGAGCTTGCCGTCCACCATTTTGACATAGGGGTTGTAGAGCGGATTGATGTCGATCGCCGCGCCCATGCCATGTTTGGAGACTTTCGTCGTGTGGGAGATGAAACGGAAATTGAAGGAGGAGCTGTTGTTGTCTGTCATCGAGCGTTCATCATCGGCATCGTAGTGGTCCACAAGGCGGATCTTCTCGATGGGATATTTGGCGGCGTAGAGCTCTTGGAAGATGGAAAGGACGGTTTCTGCGATGCGGCGGTTGACTACCATTTCGCCGTCCTGTGTTTTTCCTTGGAGGTCCACATAGCGGATGCGGAGGTAGGAGAGCTCCTCTCTGGGGATGGTGCAGTCTGTCTTGAATGACTTGCCTTTCATGATCTCAAAAATGGCGTCAGGGATCGGGGAGTAGGAAAAACCTTCGATACATGTAGTCATGGTGAGATGACCTCCTTTTCCGGGTCGGAAACATAAGAAGTGCATGATGGTATGGCGTCAGCCCATAGGAAAACGCCGTGAGCTTTGCATGGATACATCTGTATCATACATCGCAAAGCCTCGCGGCGCTATAGCATTTGTGATAAAACTGACGGCCGTTTTCCTCCAGATGGCGAGTCCGTTGACCCATACGGTAAGCGCGAAGACAAATCAGCGGCGGCATCGCCGCAGTGTCAAGGGGGCAATGCTCGAAGGTTGGCAGGCAGCAGGGTTAGCCCGTGGGCGTGCCGCCCCTTGATGGTGGATGAAAGCTCTGCTCGAATGAGAAATTAGAAATGATAAATGAAGGTGGCGGCTTCGCCGCGAGTATATGGGGCGATGCCCGAAGGCGGTATTCAAGTCCCCAGTCCCCAGTCCCCAGTCCCTAGTCCCTAGTCCCTAGTCACTAGTCACTTCTCCACATACGGCCCGAGGAGATTTTCGATGTCGATCTTGAGGTAGTTTTCGGAGTCCTTGGCCAGGTCGAAGGAGGCATTCAGCATGCACCAGACGGTGATGACGCCGATGAAGTGGCTGACCAGGATGCGGCAGAGGATGGTCTTGGGGACATCGCTGCGCAGCTCCCCTTTGCCTTCGCCCTGATGGATGGAGAGGATCTTCTCGAGGGCGAGATAGAGGTCGTAGAGGGCTTCTGTATTCTGCTCGGGGTGTGCGTGCTTGTTTTCCACGCTGTCACGGAGCCATTGACGGACGAGACGGACGCCGCTCCACATGCAGTCCTTATAGATCTCGCCAAAATAGAAGCAGCAGCGCTCGATCACATCGCCGTCATGGGCGATGGCGCGCTCGATGGTCGCCATGGCTGTTTTGCGGGAGAGCTCGCGGACAACGTCTTCCTTGCATTCGAAGTAGTGATAGAAGGTGCCTTTGGCCACACCGGAGTCCTTCGTGATGTCTTCCACTGATACATTGTCGAAGCCATGTGCGCTGATCAGGCGCTGGGCAGAGTCCAGAAGCTTTGCTTTTGTCCGTTCCGCTTTCTTTGTGAGTGCCATGAATCCTCCTGTAAGAAAATACTGATTTTGTGCTCAAACCAACATTTTTTTAATTTATTTTATAGTATACAGGAAATCGAAAGGGTTCGCAATGACCAGTGGTCAAAAGGGACGGCGGGCACTCTTCCGTCTCATAGCCTTCCGCCGTTCCCTCCGGTCTTGTCGTATTTGACACGCACTCTTCTTTTGCGTAAAATAGGACAAGGGATACGTAAAATGTATCTGGCCCCCATGCGGGGCTTTTTTTATGCCTGCATGAGAGTGACTGGCAGATGGGTAAGCTGTGACTGGAGCCGTATTCATAGGCGGTGTTGTTTGGCGCTGCACGACCCTGTCACCGGCAGCACCTGTCACTAGCCATGAACGCAAGCATCCATGGGTGTATTGCGAGAAACGGGGGTTTCTTATGCCAAACGATTTCGATCTCATCATCATCGGTGCCGGCCCGGCGGGGATATTCACGGCGCTCGAGCTGGCCGATACCGGGATGTCCATCCTGATCTTGGAGAAGGGACTGGATATTCGTGAGCGTATCGCGCTCAATAAGAACAGGCAGGCGAAGGCGGCCGACCGCTATGCGAATATCGTATCCGGCTGGGGCGGCGCGGGGGCCTTTTCTGACGGGAAGCTGACGCTTACGACGGACTATGGCGGAAACCTGGACGATTATATGAATAAAGGGGAGCTCGCCCGTCTGATCTCCTATGTGGACGGCGTGTACTGCCGCTACGGCGGGGCCGATCGCAAGGTCTACGGGGATGAGTACAAGGAGGAGCTGCACGAATTGAAGCGGCGGGCGGCAGCCGCAGACTTGTCTTTCATCCCAGCGCGCATCCGCCATCTGGGGACGGATGTGAATGGAGAGATCCTTTCCCGTATGCGTGACAGCTTGCCGGCCAATGTGACGGTGAAGTCAAAGTGTCCGGTGGATACGATCCTTGTGAGCGACGGAGCTCTGCAGGGCGTCATTGCGGGCGGCGAGACGTACCGCTCAAAGTACCTCGTGGCCGCACCGGGGCGTGACGGCGCGGAGTGGTTCACCGGAGAAGCGAAGCGGATCGGTCTTCCGACCGAGTCGAATGCGGTTGACATCGGTGTCCGCGTGGAGTCGCCGGCCGAAGTCTTCGAGCCGATCACGAACATCTGCTATGAGTCGAAGCTGGTGTATTTCTCCAGATCCTTCGATGACCGTGTACGCACGTTCTGCATGAATCCGTATGGCTTCGTCGTGACGGAGAACAACAACGGACTCATGACGGTGAATGGGCATTCGTATGCAAACAAAAAAAGTGAGAATACCAATTTCGCCATTCTGGTGTCGAAGCAGTTCACTGAGCCCTTCCATGAACCGATCGAGTACGGGAAATACATCGCGACACTGGCAAACATGCTGGGCGGCGGGCCCATCGTGCAACGTCTCGGCGACCTGCGTGACGGCCGTCGTTCGACGGCAGAGCGCATACGAAGAGGGCTGATCCATCCCACCATGCCCTCGGCAACGCCGGGAGATCTATCTTTGGTCTTGCCATATCGCTTCTTAAAGGATATTATGGAGATGTTTGAAGCGCTGGATGAAGCATGCCCGGGAGCGAACTCGCGCCATACCCTTCTCTATGGCGTGGAAGTGAAGTTCTACTCCTCCCGCATCGCACTGTCTTCCCAGCTGGAAACGAAGATTCCCAATTTCTTCGCTATTGGTGATGGAGCCGGCATCACCAGGGGCCTGGCACAGGCTTCCGCCGCCGGTGTAGTCGTCGGGCGCGAGATCGCGGCCCGCATTGGTCAACCGAAGGGAGAACTCTGATGATACCGAGGTACACACGTCCAGTCATGGAAAAGATCTGGAATGAAAGAAATGAATGGCAGACAATGCTTGATGTAGAGATCGCAGCCTGCGAAGCAAATGCAGAGCTGGGCCGCATTCCGAAGGAAGCGGTCGAAGTGATCAAAGCGAAGGCAGACTTTGATGTCGACCGCATCCACGAGATCGATCGTGAGATCAATCACGACATCATCGCTTTCCTCACGAATGTCGGGGAATATGTAGGCGATGATGCCAAGTACATCCACATGGGCCTTACCTCCACCGATGTGAAGGATACCGGCCTCAATGTACAGATCAAACAGGCCTCCGCTGTCCTTCTGGAAGATCTGGAAAAGCTGGCAGAAGTCTTGAAGAGAAGAGCTGTCGAATTCAAGTACACCCCGACCATCGGCCGCACCCACGGTGTCCATGCAGAACCGACCACCTTCGGTCTGAAGCTGCTCCTTTGGTACTCCGAGACGCTCAGAAACATTGACCGCATGAAGAGAGCCGCAGAAGAAATGGCGGTCGGAAAGCTGTCCGGCGCGGTAGGCACCTATGCAGACATCGATCCATTCGTCGAAGAATACGTCTGCAAGAAGATGGGTCTTGCCAAAGAAGTTGTAGCGACTCAGGTCGTACAGCGTGACCACCATGCCGAATACATCACGACCTTAGGCGTCATCGCCGGCACCCTTGCCCAAATGGCTCTCGAAGTCCGCCACCTGCAGAGGACCGAAGTGAGAGAAGCGGAGGAATATTTCAGTCCGAAGCAGAAGGGCTCCTCTGCGATGCCGCATAAGAGAAATCCGGTCAAGTCTGAAAGAATCTGCGGCATGGCACGCCTCATCCAGGGCTACAGCCTCCCGGCCTTCGAAGACATCCCGCTCTGGCACGAAAGAGATATTTCCCACTCCTCCGTCGAACGCGTCATGTTCCCGGATGCGACCATCGCTCTGGACTACATCCTCGCACAGACCACCGACCTCATCGACAAGCTCCTCGTCTATCCGGACAAGATGCTCGCCGATCTGAACCTCACCGGCGGCCTTATCTACAGCCCGCGCGTCCTCCTCGCTCTCGTAGCGAAAGGCGCTTACCGCGACACCGCATATCGCTGGGTACAGAGAAATGCGATGAAACGCTGGCTTCAGGGCGAAGATTTCTATGAAAATCTTTGCAAGGATGAAGATGTCAGAAAGTATCTGAACGAAGAAGAGATCAAAGCCTGCTTCGACTACAAGCCGATGCTCGTCCATGTCGATGAGATCTTCGCTCGTTTCGGATTGTAATTCACTCATCAAAAAAGCCTCGACCTGTAAGGGCGAGGCTTTTTGCGTGAAGGGAAATGGAGAAGTTCATAGCCGCGCGGCTATGAACGGATATCATTTTATGATATGATACAGGCGGTGCCATCGTAAACGATAGGCGGTTAAGGAAACACTGATTCAATCGTTGTCAGATTTCATTCTTGGATTTTTATATAGAGCGAGGAATCATTTGACGCGAATAGCGAGCTATTTAAGGAAGATGATGACGAAGCTAGGTATAAAAATCCATATGAAATCCGACTCTGCGATTGAATCAGCGTTTCCTTAAATTGAGACCCCGAAAGGGGTGGGTCAGATGACGAAATACGATTTTTTTACAGTTGTTTTTCTGATGACGGTGTGCATTGCCGCATTGCTGAAATAGTCAATAGAAAAACCGCCTTAGCCCTGGAAAGTTAAGCGGTTTTTCTACACTTGATAATCATATGGGGCCATAACCGTTTATCGGATGGCACCGTTTCTATCTGTATTGTAAGATATCCAGCGAAAGAATGCAAGGTAGACATATGGACTTCTTTTACTTGGCAGGCGGCGCGGCTGTGCTGCTCATGACATTTCTGCTGCATCGCTTTGGAAATACATGGATCGACCGTCTCTATGCGTCGCACCGGGACATCCTGACCTTTCCTTTGGCGGTCAAAGAGCGGGGACGCTTGCGGCGTTTTCTTCTCCCGCTCGCTTTCCTTCTCTGCGGCGCGCGCGCGGTCTGCATCGCATCCAGTCCTGTCGAGCTTTTCTTCCTGCTCTTTGCCGCTGCGTTCCTTCTGCTCATGACGGCGACTGACTTTGAGCAGTACTGCCTTTTTGATGCAATGATGCTTCCCTTTGCAGCGGGCGGGCTTCTTCTCTCGCTCCTCCAGCTTCCCCGCCTGAGCGATCATCTCCTCGCGGCCGCTATTGGCGGCGCGGCCTTCCTCGTGCTTGCCATCCTCTCTCGCGGGGCTTTGGGCGGGGGCGATGTGAAGCTCATCGCATCGCTGGGCCTCTGGCTGGGGAGAGATGCTCTCTTCTTCGTCACGATGGCTGGTATCGTCCTTAGCGGTCTCGCTGCCCTTCTCCTGATGCTTCTCCGGCTCAAGAAGCGCAAGAGTGCCTTCGCCTATGGCCCGTACTTTGCGCTCACTGCGCTTACACTCTTCCTGATGCGGAGCGTGTAGTGGAAATGGGTTCAGGGTTCAGGTTGATGGGTTCGTGATTGTGGTGGCAGCTTCGCTGCAATATATATGCGGCGGAGCCGCCACCACCATTTCGCATTTCTAATTTCTCATTCAAGAGAGGCTTTCTTCTCCCATCATGGGGCACCACGCCCTAGGGGCTCACTCCGAACCCTGAACCCCGAACCCCGAACCCCGAACCCTGAACCTGTTTCCCATCACCTCGATTCATACCAACCGCCCATATCTATTCCAAAACAGCATACAAAAAAAATCGTTTGACAGACGGCGCTTTGCCGTGTATGATTAGTGCAACTCAATACCCCATGCGATGACTGGGATCAAGTGATATGATGTTCTTTTCAGAGAGCCGATGGTTGGTGAAAATCGGCAGGAAGCATATGACGAACTCTCCCAAGAGCTCCGGATCGAAGCAGTGATGCCGTAGAGAAGGCGGAAGTCCCCGTTACGGATGAACCATGAAAGTATAATGCAGGGTGGTACCGCGAAACCTCGCCCCTGTCTCGGAAGAGACAGGGGCTTTTATATTATACGAAGTGGAAGAGAGATAAGCACAGAGTGGTACAGCGCAGATGCGCCTCTGTCCGAGGGATCGGACGGAGGCGCTTTTTTCTTTCATGGTGAGTGATAAATCAGGGTGGCACCGCGGAAAACCGCCCCTGGGAGAGGAAAGCCTCTTTCAGGGGCGGTTTTTATGATCTATGTAAACTAGGAGGAAACACAAATGATGCATATGAGAAAAGTAATGAAGACGATCGGTATTTGTTCCATGGCTGCCATCATGATGGCAGGGATCTCTGGCTGCGGCAGCAAGACAGGCGGCGCGGTGTCTTCCGGCGCGAAGAATGCGGCGAAGATCGGATTCACGGCAGCGCTGACGGGCGGTGCGGCCGCATATGGCAAGTCGGAGGAGGAGGGCGTACGTCTCGCTGTCGAGGAGATCAATAAGAAGGGCGATTTCCCGATCGATCTCTTGGTGGAGGATACGAAGGCTGTTCCGGCGGACTCGATGAATGCGACGAAGAAGCTGATCCAGGAGAAGGTATCGATGATTATCGGGCCGATGACATCCAATGAGGCGAAGGCGGCAGGCCCCATCATCCAGAATGCAAAGGTGCCGTCGCTGGAGATCTCCGTCACGGCGGAAAACATCACGGATATCGGAGACTGCATTTTCAGAAATTCCGTGCCGGAGTCGAAGAATATCCCGCAGACGGTGAAGAAGACGCACAAGCTCTTAGGCTATAAGACCGCAGCGATCCTCTATGCCCATGACAATGAGCAGCATGTGACCGCGCAGAAATATTTCCAGAAGACGATGGAAGAGGAGGGCGTGCAGGTCATCGATGTCGAGACCTTCGGCAGCAAGGACAGCGAGTACTCCGCGCAGCTGACGAATATCCAGCACAAGGCTCCGGATGTCATCGTCGTATGCAGCTACTATCAGGAAGGCTCCCGCATCCTGAAGAAGATGAGAGAGATGGGGATGGATCAGCCGGTCTTAGGGGACAATGGCTTCGTTTCGCCGGAGCTGGGCAAGATGGCAGGCGCGGCTGCGGACAATGTCTATGTGTCGTCCATGTGGTCGGCAGATCGCAAGGATGAAAAGGTACAGAAATTCGTGGAAAACTACACGAAGGCCTATGGCCGTGCGCCAGATCAGTTCGCCGCCAGTGCGTATGACGGCGTCTACATGGCGATGGATGCGATGCAGCGTGCGGGTACGACCACCGATCACAAGAAGATCCGCGATGCACTGGCACAGATGAAGGACTTCAAGGGTGTCTGCGGCACATTCAGCTTCGATGAAAAGCGCGATCCGGTCGTCGATCTGATCCTGATGAAGATGCAGGATGGAAAATTCGGCGTCGTGGATGTGAAGTAAAAGGGTTGATGGGTTCAGGGCTAGCCTGTGGGGCGTGCTGCCCCCTTGACTGGGGATGAAAGGTTTGCTTGAATGAGAAATTAGAAATGAGAAATGCGAAATGGCGGTGCGGCGCATCAGAATATAGAAGCGCCGCAGAGTATAAATAATGGCGATGCCCGAAGGTCTGCGGATAAGCAGGTTTCTCGTTTGGGATTCCCTGATATCGACCGCCTGACCGCAAATGACAAAGATTTCTCGCTTACGCTCGAAATGACGATACGAGAGAGTCACAAGTCACTAGTCACTTGTGACCGCTAAACCCTGAACCTCATCGGGTGTCATACAATGGTAAAATGGGCGGCAGAAACGATTTCGTTTCTGCCGCCCGTCTTTTGCGTGGGGGATGGCGCGAAGCGCTGCACCATCCTCGTTGAACCTAATTCCTAATCCCTAGCTACTAGTCACTAGTCACTCATTACTTCAGATCCTTAAAATGGAACTGCTTCTTCCCCGATGCGTAGTCGCCTACGATCTGGCCGTGGCCGAAGAGCTTGTACTTGTAGGAGATGAGGCCTTCGAGACCGACAGGGCCTCTGGCGTGGATCTTGGAGGTGGAGATACCGACTTCTGCGCCGAAGCCGTAGCGGAAGCCGTCAGCGAAGCGGGTGGAGGCATTCTGATAGACGCCTGCGGAGTCGACGAGCGCCATGAAGCGTTTGGCAGCCGCTTCATTTTTCGTCATGATGCAGTCGGTGTGATGGCTGCCGAAGGTATTGATGTGGGAGATCGCTTCGGTGAGGTCGCCGACGAGCTTGATGGCAAGGGTGAGGGAGAGGTATTCCTTGTGGAAGCTTTCGCTCTCAGGAATGACATCGACAGGGATGATGTCATTCACCTCTTTCGTGCCGCGGATCGTGACGCCGGCATCGGTGAGGGCGCGGGCGAGCTTCGGCAGGAGATCCTTCGCTATGCTCCGATGGACAAGGATGGTCTCGACTGCGTTGCAGGCGGCGGGATACTGTACCTTGGCATCCACGATGGCGGGGATGGCGATCTCTTCCTCATAGTCCTTGTCGACGTAGATATGGCACACGCCGTCTGCATGGCCGAGGACAGGGATCGCGGTGTGAGACATGATGTACTGCACGAATGCATTCGAGCCGCGCGGGATGAGGAGGTCGACGGATTCGTGACATTCGAGGAGCTCGTCGATCTCATTGTGCTGCTCGGCCTGGAGCAGCGCATTCTCCGGAAGACCGGCAGCGATGGCGGCCTTCTGGATCAGGCGGAAGAGGACGCGGTTTGTGTAGGTCGTTTCCTTGCCGCCTTTCAGGATGGCACAGTTGCCGCTCTTCAGGCAGAGGGAGGAGATCTGTACCAGCGCATCGGGGCGGGCTTCGAAGATGACGCCGATGACGCCGATGGGGCAGGTCACACGGTAGAGAGAGAGCCCTTCGTCGAGCTCGCGGGCAAGCGTCACGCGATCGATCGGATCCGGCAGAGCGATGAGGCCGGTGAGCTCTGCTTCCACGTCAGCGAGCTTTCCTTCATCGAATTTGAGGCGTTTCTTGACGGCAGGGGCGATGCTGCTTTCTTCTGCCAGTGCGAGGTCTTTGTGATTGGCGGCAAAGATCTCTTCCTTATTTGCAAGGAGCGATTCACGGATGAGGGCGAGTGCGTGATTTCTTTTTTCGAGCGAAGCCGCAGCCAGAATGGGAGAGGCGAGCTTCATTTTGCGGGTTTCTTCTTTGATGTTCATGGGAGGGTCCTTTCGGGTGGGGTGACTGGGGATCAGGATCTGGGGGCGGTGCGCCGTATCAAGAAAAGCGCCGCATTTGTACCGCATCCCCTGTGGGGCCTGTCCATACTCACAGGGTCGTATTTTTTATGTACTCGATATATTCATTGTACTGCCTGGCGGTTTCGTAGTCGTGGAGGGGGAAGCATTCGCTCGCCCAGCGCAGGAAGAGCCATAGACAGCCGAAGAAAACGAGAAATTGCAGCATACGGTGAATGACGGAGTAGGACTTTCTGTTCTTCGGGATCCACTTCGGAGAGAGACAGTAGGCGCTGCGGTAGATCCATTTTGCGTAGAGCGCCGCGAAGGCGAGCGCCAGCGTGAGGAAGAAGAGGAGCAGCATGAGCGAGATGTGCGACAGCACGATGCGTTCGAACCAGCGACTGGTATTCGTCAGAGCGAAAAACATTTCCTTCGATGTCATCATGATCCCCATGAATTCGTAATGCGTGAGGAAGATGAAGGCGTTGAAGGTGAAGAAGCAGACGAGGGCAAGACAGATCAGCGTCGCGAGCCGTTTGCCGACATAGACGCGGCTGATCACATTCATCACGAAGAAGAGGAGGAGCAGGATCGCCATCGCGGTCAGAAAGTAGGGCGAGAGATGGTTGAAGGAGGCATCCTTCATGCCGTTCACCGCGTGCGTCAGTACGTAGGGGAAGATCAGGATCCATGAGAAGAAGGGGATGTATCCGATTCGCCAGAAGGGATGCAGAAGGCTGCGCCTCGTGACGAGCTCGGTCAGGAAGAAGAGCAGGCCGCATTCGGCAAAGCTGCGAAGGCAGCGGTACCACTCCGTAAGTCCCGTGATGCCGAGCGCGGCATAGTATAGATAAACAGGGAGGAGAAGGGCAAGGGTGAGCAGCAGGTAGAGCGTGATCTCTTTCGCGGAGATCGCCGCCCACCAGAGTGAGAGCTTCTCATGCTCCTGTGCGAGGAAATTTTTCATAGAGATCTCCTTATCAGGAATGAGTTACTTCTATTAGTATAGAGTCCTTACGAGATTTCAGCAAGAGGAATCAGGCTGGAGGGTTCAGGGCGAGTTCGTGGGGCGGGGCGCCCATGGACTGCGGATGAAAGCTCTACTTAAATGAAGAATTAGGAATGAGGAATGGTGGTGGCGGCTTTGCCGAGATCGATGGCTCAGGTCGCAGCTGTTCTGGCATTCGTTATCTCACATATGACGTTTCTCGCCGCTCAGGATGACGAAACGGGGCGATGCTCGAAAGTGAGTGGGCAGCAGGTCTCCCTCGTATCGTCAGCCTTCCCTTCGAGGGGAAGGTGCCCCGTAGGGGCGGATAGGGCACAGGCGGTATGAAAGACAGATGAGGAAAGCGGAACAGCGCGGCACATATGGGGAAAGAGTGAGTCCCTTGGCAAAGATTTCTCGCTTGCGCTCGAAATGACGATACGGGAGTCTGATGTCTCCTAGTCTCTTAGTCACAAGTCACAAATCACTTGAGATTTCTAATCCCCAATCCCTAATCCCCAATCCCTAATCCCTAGCCACTCATCCCTAGCTACTCATTCCTAGTCACCAGTCACTGCTTCCGAGATTCTCAAAAACTTGCGAAAAATCTTGAACAGTTCTTGAAAAAAGTATATAATTAGCTAGTTATTATGAATATATATATACATAACGGCATCGCGGGGACGGAGCTTTGCATCAGGGGCATTCCGGCCGCTTCTTGCCGTGATCTTTCTTTCTCATGAAAGGTACTCATCGTGAATAGAAAACAGCACACCATCCAGAAATCCGTCACCTACAAAGGCAATGGCCTGCACTCCGGGCTGCCTGTGACCATGACCATGCATCCGGCCAAAGCAGGGACGGGCATCCTCTTCCGGAGAGTCGATCTTGCGGGCGCACCGACAGTCGCTGCGAAGAGCCAGAATATCACCAATACCATGCGCGCGACTACGCTCGAGGACGGCGCGGCGAAGGTCTTCACCGTCGAGCATGTCCTCTCCGCACTCTTTGCACTCCACATCGACAACTGTCTGATTGAGATGGACTCTGCCGAGCCGCCGGTCGGAGACGGTTCGTCCAAGACGTTTGTCGACATGGTGCTCGAAGGCGGCATCGAAGAGCAGGAAGAGACCATCCCGGTCCTCACGCTGGATCACAGCGTCGCTGTCTATGAGGGCGATAAGAAATTCATCGCGGCGCTCCCCTATGATGGCCTTCGTGTGACCTTCACATCCATGAATCCGCACCCGCTCCTCGGCTGTCAGACGCTGGATGTGATCCTTGATGAAGAAAGCTACCGCAAGGAGATCTCTCCTGCCCGTACCATCGGCTTCACATGGGAGCTTGAAGCCATGAGAAAGATGGGGCTTGGCAAAGGCGGCACGCTGGAAAATGCGGTCGTCTACTCCGAAGACAAATGTCTCTCGAAGCTCCGCTTTCAGGATGAACTGGTCCGTCACAAGATCTTAGATATTCTGGGCGACATTTCCCTCGTAGGCCCGCTTCAGGCGCACATCATCGCCGTACTCGGCAGCCACAAGCTGAATGCCGAGCTGTCCGAAAAGCTGCAGGCTCTGAAGAAATAATAATGAATCCCCTCTTCTATCCTTGGAGGAAACCCTTTGCCTGCGAGCGATAGTCATCATCGATAAGAACCCCGTCATTTTCAAGGAGGAAACACTTATGGAACTCAACGTAGAAGAAATCATGGAAATCCTGCCGCATCGCTATCCGATGCTCCTGGTCGACAAGATCACCGAGCTGGTCCCGATGGACTATGCGATCGGCGTGAAATCCGTCACCATGAATGAACCATTTTTCCAGGGACATTTCCCGGGACATCCCGTCATGCCGGGCGCGCTCATCTGTGAAGCCATGGCGCAGGTCGGCGGCGTAGCGCTCCAGTATCCGGAAGAAAACAGAGGCCTCATCCCGATGTTCACCGGTATGGACCATGTCCGTTTCCGCTCTCCGGTCCTCCCCGGCGACCAGATGGTCACCAAGGCTGTCATCAAGAAGATCATCGGCCGCATGGGCAAGGTCCACTGCGAATGCTCGGTCGATGGCGTGCACAAGGCAGAAGCGGACTTCCTCTTCTATCTTCTCGACCCGAATGAAGGCCCGGAAGATAAGAAATAAAAGGGCAAAAGGGACCTGCGGCATCATGCCGGCTGCCGTTTGACGCTTTTTCAAAAATCGAAAATGGTTAAAAATCAGCGAAATAGAGAGATAATAATAATAAACGGAGACAGAACGCCGGATTTCGCTTGAGATGGAAGTATAATTCGACTGCTTGTGGACGGATTATGTATTATGAAAACTTAAATTCGCCTTCGGGCGATCAAAAGATCAGTGCAAGCTGTCATAAAGGGGAAAGAACAATGGAACTCAAAGTCTTGAAAAATGAGGCACCGGATATCCATCCGTCGGCCGTGATTCATCCGAGTGCGATCATTCACAAGAATGTCGTCATCGGTGCTTATGCCTATATCGGAGAAAACTGCGAGATCGGTGAAGGCACCATCATCGGGCCGCACGCTGTCATCGCGAAGAATGTCCGCATGGGCAAAGAGAATCACATTTATCCGCATGCGGTCATTGGAGAAGACCCGCAGGATCTGAAATTCGCAGACGAATACAGCACCGTCGTCATCGGCGATCACAATCTTCTCCGTGAATACGTCACCATTCACAGAGCGACCGGGGAGAACTGCGAGACACGCATCGGCTCTTACAATATGCTGCAGGCCTATACCCACGTCGCACATAACTGCTGCTTCGGCGACCACATCGTCATGTCCTCCTTCTCGGGCGCGGCAGGTCATGTCACTGTCGAAGACCATGCCGTCATCGGCGGCATGAGCGGTCTTCACCAGTTCGTCAAGATCGGCGCCTGTGCTATGGTCGGCGGCATGTCCAAGATCGTGCAGGACGTCTGCCCTTATGTCATCGCAGATGGCAATCCGGCCCGCGTCGTAGGGCTGAACAGCGTCGGACTTTCCAGAAATGGCATCACGCCGGAAGGCAAGAGCCTCCTCAAGAAGGCCTATCGCATCATTTTCCGCTCCGGTATGAAGCTCTCTGAAGCCATTGAAGAAATGGAACAGGACTTCCCGTCCACACCGGAGGTGGAGCATCTTCTCCGCTTCCTGCGCAACTGTGAACGCGGCCTTTGCCGTACCAGAGAAAGAGACAGATAAAAAAGCCATCAAAAAAGCACCCGCAGCGTACCCCTTCGCTGCGGGTGCTTTTGATTTGTCATGCTAAGACAATCTCATTTTCCTGAAAAACGTCGGGGAAAAGTGAGGAGTGAGGAGTGGAGGAAGGGGCGCGCAATTCATAAAGCGCCCCAATACCCCTTTATATGAAATTCAGCGGCGCTTCCTTATTGTTATGCGCCGCACCACCATTTCGCATTTCTCATTTCTAATTTCTCATTCGCGCAAGACTTTCAAACGCAATCAGGGGGGCGGCACGCCCTAACCTTGAATCCGCTTTTATATTTTCCCGATCGCGATCGATACGACACCTTCGGAGTAGGGAGCGATGTCGTAGGGCTGATAAATGGCATAGACCACACGGTTCTTGCCGACGTAGAAATTGGTCGGAAGCTCCGTCACGGCATGATCGTCGAAGAGACGAATGTTCTTCTTCTTCGCAGTCACCTCGATGCACTGGTTCACATCATAGACCGTGAGATCAGGAAGGAGATCCTTCAGGGAGAGGAGATCGCCGGCGCTGTTCCATGTGAGCCCCTTGGCGTGCGTTTCGCCGTGTGCGGCACCGGCGCGGAGGATCTGAGAGATGAGGACGATGCTCGTGATGCCCTGCGTGTTATTGATGTAGTTGCCGATCATCCCTTCATGCCAGGTCATCCAGCCAAGCGTCTTGCCATATTTATTCTCCGTGCGGAGGGACGCCGTGAAGTCAGCCTTTTCGCGGCCGATGACGGCATTCACCTTGCCGGCGTACTCCGCATTGTTGGCCTGCGAGAGGAGATAGGGCGTCTTCATCACCGCATGGTCTGTGTCGAAGGCATCCGTGCGGAAAGCGCCCGAGCGTTCCTGGGCTGTCGTCCCCAGCCCAGGCCAGAGCGAAGCCTCCGCAGAAGGCATCGCCAAAAGAAGCGCACCGGTGAGTGCGAAGATGGAGAGATACTTTGTGAGTTTCATGGGAAAGCCCCCTTTCTTTTCTTCATTATAGCATAAGTCGGGGCGAGAGGTTCAGGGTTAGCCCATGGGGCGGCTCCGCCGAGATCGATGACGAGGTCGCAGCTGTTCTGGCATTCGTTATCTCACATACGACGTTTCTCGCCGCTCAGGATGACGAAACGGGGCGATGCCCGAAAGTGGCATTCAAGTCACTTGAGATTTCTAATCCCTAATCCCTAATCCCTAGCTACTCATCGCGGCTTTCAAATGGAATCAAAGGGCAGCACGCCCCACGGGTGAACCCCGAACTCTTTTTTATGCTACAATAAAATAAACACACCATCATTTTTCCAAGGAGGCTCACTATGAATCCACGGGAACGGATCGAAGAGAGAGAATACGATGTCCTGTCGCCGCGCGCCTTTCATGTGAAGGAGGCGAAGCGGGCGCATGCGGAGGCGAAGGATCCGCTCCGGACGGACTTTGCGCGGGATCGTGACCGCATCCTCCACAGCAATTCCTTCCGGCGGATGAAACACAAGACGCAGGTCTACATCGCGCCGCAGGGCGATCATTATCGGACGCGGATGACGCACACCCTCGAGGTCGCACAGATCGGGCGGACGATGGCGCGCGCACTGTCCCTGAATGAAGACCTTGTGGAGGCGATCGCACTCGGACATGACCTCGGGCACACGCCCTTTGGCCACGTCGGGGAGCAGGCGCTCAAGGAGATCTATGGCCATTTCGAGCATAATGAGCAGAGCGTCCGCATCGCAGAGAGGCTCGAGCGGGACGGTGCGGGGCTGAATCTGACGCTCCCTGTGCTCGACGGCATGCTGAACCACTGCGGGCCGCTCAAGGCGCATACGCTCGAAGGCAGTCTGATCAAGTATGCCGATCGCATCGCCTACCTCTGCCACGACTATGAGGATGCGGAGTCCATGGGGCTCATCACCGCGACGGATGTGCCCGAGAAGATCCGCCACCGCATCGGGACGACGCACTCCTCCATGATCACTGCGATGGTGACTGACGTCGTGGAGCATTCGATGCAGGATGAGACGGACGGCATCCATATGTGTGAGGAGGGCGACAGGATCCTTTTGGATTTCAGGAGATTCATGTTCCGCGCTGTCTATATGTCGGATAACCTCATCCCCGATCGCGATCGCGGAAGCCATGTGGTGAAGATGCTCTTTTCCTATTACACGGAGAGGGACAGGTCGGGGGCCTGCTACGACCGTCTTCCGGAGAAACAGCTCCGTCTCGCCGGGGGCGACATTCCACGTGCGGCTGTAGACTACATCTCGGGGCTGACTGATAATTTCGCCATCAATCTTTATGAAGACATCTTCGTGCCGAGGTATTGGACGTTTAAAAAGGGGTAGCCCTGGGGCGTGCTGCCCCTTGATTGTGGATGAAAGCTTTGCTCGAATGAGAAATTAGAAATGAGAAATTAGAAATGTTGGTGCGGCGCATAATAATGAGAAAGCGCCGCAAACATAAAAGTCGGTTTTTGTGCAATAAGACGTATGATATACTATACACGTCACACTGCAACTCCCCATGCATAGTCTTGTGACTGAAGGGAGGTGCTTTTGCGAATGCTGGAATCATTTTTTCTCTCGGTCGCAGCAAGTGTAGTCGCGTACTACATTTGCAAATGGCTTGACCGGTAAAGGGGCAGTGAGTGATAAGCCGAAGCTTATTCTTGTGCTTTGAACAAGAAGAGCCCCCTTGAGATGGTCGAGATCTCAAGGGGGCTCATTCTTTTGTGCTTTTACGGATGCTGGAATCCATTTCGCATCCTCATTGTAGCACGATCACATGGGGAGGTCAAGAACTCTTGGGCATGCATGGCGATAGCTTCCTTGAGATTTCTGAGAATTAGGGATGTCAGGTGACTGGTTATTCAATGTTGCCTTCGGTCATTGCCGTTTACAAAAAACGACGCTCGGCTGCTGCCGTAAATCACCTGCTTGAGACGCATTTTCCGCTCTCTTTCATGCCGTGAGTGCCCTATCCGCCCCTTCGGGGCACCTTCCCCTCGAGGGGAAGGCTATTTATGCCAATCGGCGAAGCCGCCACCTTCATTCCTCATTCGAGTAGAGTCTCATCCATAATCAAGTGAAGTGGTAAACTAAAATTGGACACAGAGGGGGTAATCTTTAGACATACAGTGTACACTGCATAGGCAGTGCAAAATAAGCACTGGACAGAGTGTCCCCCTTACTGGACAGGAGGTTTGCCATGAAGTACACGAAAGAACAAAGATTGGACATCGGTCGACGAATTTACTACAGCGAAATAAGTCGGTATGAAGCCGCGGAAGAATATGGCATTAGTGAGCAGACCGCACGGAATTACATGAGAATGTATCGGGATGTCAATCGGCTGCCGCCCAAACACGGTCAGAGATCCATCGGCGCACTCTCTTTCAAGAAAGAGCCGGTAGAGCTGGATGAACTGAAATCTATGACAAAGGAGGAATTGATCCAGGAGCTGATCAAGGCCAGGATCACAGAAGCAAGGTTAAAAAAAGGATACGAGGTGAAGGG
>ENA-OUQF01000599-OUQF01000599.1-human-gut-metagenome-genome-assembly--contig:-NODE-599-length-26102-cov-22.014935_pt1 | contig 26102 bp, 25 predicted proteins | sample MGYA00237947_ERZ548826 | MGnify/ENA primary metagenome ERZ548826 (study PRJEB26490, sample SAMN05194701) | human gut metagenome | biome: terrestrial biome; feature: human-associated habitat; material... | reverse complement strand
AACTTATACCAGTAATAATCTATAAACCCGAGTCAACCTAAATCAGGAAAGTACAACCGGGTGCGTTTCCGCCCCAAAGCGGGGACGCACCTTTTATTTTTTGTCTCCGAGCCCTTTTGGCGGCAAAATTTTTAGTCACACCAAAAATTTCGGGGACACTGCGGGGACAAAGCTGAAAAGGTTAAAAAGTTAAAATATTGATATACAATATATATATTTACCATATTTTCTGCATCGGGAAATAGTTTTCCCTATCTAACTATTTGATAATCAGTATGGTAGTTGTTTTAGTATGGTAGTTTTGCACAACGATTGCACAACTAAAAATATGCAATCTTATAAAAGTCTCGTAAAAAATACTGAAAGAAACCGCCGTCCACAATTGCAGTTGTGCAAAGATAGTTATTGCAAATTGTTTTATAAAGACAATCTGCCAGTATTTCACCACTCCCCTCTCCCAGTCAATAGCGGAAAGTGAGCAAGTTCATATAGTAAAGCCCTCCAGAATCTGATGACTCTGGAGGGCTCGGTTTAGATTTGGCCTTTCGGCCGGAAGGCTACGGCTCGCCGCCGGCAGCGGCTGCGGTCCACGAGGTCTCGGCCAGCATGGTGCCGGACTTCTCGCCGGTGCTGGAGTTGACGTAGTAGTAGCGGAAGAAGATCTTCGGCGCTGCAGCGCTGGGAGCGCCGTTCTTGGCCACGTAGTCGGCACGGATGTCGATGGCGGCTGCGGTGGGATCCTCGACCATCTTGATGGCAGAGGCCTTGGAGTGAGCGCGGCTCACGCCATTGGACTGACCTTCGGTGGCCTCAATGACCAGGAAGATACCGCCGTTGTCGGCGAGGGCCTGGTCCAGTTTGAAGGTGAAGGTGTCGCCCTGGCACACGATGGTGGCAGAGGACGGGTTCTCTACGCCGAGCAGCGTAGGCGGAGTGGTCTCGGGCTGGCCGCCGCAGGCGACGATCCAGTAGTTGAGACGGGTGAAGAGGTTGGCACCCGAGATCTTGCCCTTGGTGCCCAGGACGCTGCGGGCCTCCTGGCTGAGGGCGAGCTTGTTCCACGCCAAGATCTGGTCGTTGGGCAGCGTCTTCCACATGGTGGTGAGACGCTTGAAAATGCCCTTGACATTTGCCTGGTCGCTGGTACGGACACTGCCGCCGTATCCGCGGTTGCGGATATATTTGCGGTTCTTGACTTTGGCTGCGGTCACGCCCTTGGCGCTGCCGCTCATCTCCTCGAAGGCGATGGAAGGAATGTACTTCATAGTGGTTTAGGATTTGAAGTGATTGATAATAAGGAATATAGAGTAGATTACTACTATCACGAGCAACAAAATGGCAACAAAACCGAGACGCATCCGGAAGGTCTGCCACCAGGTCAGCTTCTTCTCCACCTCGACGGTGACCGTCTGAACCTTGTCCCTGAAAACTAGGGAGTCCCGGTAAACAATCTCTTTCTCCACGATCACCGGCCGGCGGACGGGCTTCGTCTCCAGCGAGTGGTACAGGATTCCGGCGGAGACAACGGCTTCCGACTTGGCGAAATCGTTCTCCAGTACAGAAGCGGTGTCCAGCGTGGCCACCTTCTCCACAATCACCGGCAACTCCACATAGGCCGTGTCGGTGACTTTCTCCACCACCGTGCAGACTTCCACCTTGGTACTGTCCGTCGATGGAAGCTGGCGGACAGTACTGCAGGCAGAAGCGGAGAGCAGAAGAAGGAGTGGCAGATAGTATTTCATAGGTTGGTTTATTCGTCGGTTTTATGTTCGTTCTCGATGACCTCGCGGAGTTCGGCCTCGAACTTCCGGAACTTGACATCGTAGCTGGCCTTCACGCCCAGGATGGCACCGCAGAGGACCAGCAATTCACTGACAATTGAAATCGCGGAGCTGGCAATCTCCCCAAGCGGCGGGATGAAGAAAAGGCACACGGCCGCGATCAGGACTCCACTGCTGAAGCTGGCAATGGCGATGATGCCCTGTAGGCGCGTGAGTTCCATTTTCTTCTTCTCAGACATAGGGCTTACTCGTTATTGTCGCGTTCCAGGAAGGCAAACATAAATGGCTCACGGCCGGTATCCCAGAACCACATCACACGGCGGTCCATGGTGAAAATCTTGTTCTCTATATGGCATTCTCCCATGCCGAAGCAGTTTTCGTTGAATTGGTTGCCGCCACCGGGGACAGGCACATCTGCGGTGATGTCGGCCGGCAACTCTTCCAGTGTTGCCTCCCAAGGTGAATCCCTGTATGAGTACGTGCAACTTGCAAACTGCAGATGAAGGAACGCCCAATGGTCGTATACCACGACGAAAGAGTCATAGTCAACGCGGAGGTAATTTCCGTCCGTGGTCACCGTCAGGCGCTGTCTAGTGCCTTTGATGACATTCGCACCCTGATTAAGTTGGGCATACATCGTGACGAAGTACAGGATGAGCGGACCGTTCTGGTCGAACCAAGGCTGCTTCTCAATGGCGATAGTGTTTTTGTCCTTAATCCAGGACTTGAGCACAGAACCACCGTCATAGATGGAATCTCCCCAGGAGAAGTGCATAGTTTCTTTAAAACGGACGAACACGCCACCGATTGTGCTGCGGTCGATGGTCAGATCCGGAACGGTAATTTCCAGCTGCTCGCAGGCCTGATACGCCGCATTGGTGGGGTCAAAAGTAACCTTACCGTTGAGTACGATATAGTTGGAGGCTTGATAATCCTTGAAGGTTATCTGGGGAGCACCGAAGTTATTGGAAATGCTGTTGGACATAGCTGTATCCTCCTTTTACTGGTAGATGATACCTGTTCCAAACGCCTCACAGGGAGCAAAGTAAGGCCCACCACGGTGAGCGAAGGTGAGCGTAGTCTTACCGCCCCAGGTGCGCATATACACAAGTGCGGACTGCACGTTGATATGGCCCTGCTCATCGCAGGAGCGACACAGGCACATGCCGGTACCCATCACCTCTGCGGGTAGAGCTTGGTCCAGATTCGCCTCGGAGGAAGCTATACCAGATTGGCCGAGGCACATTGCGCTGAACTGCGCCACAGGAGCACCCGTTGAGAAGTCCACGTCAATGGCAGAGACGTGCTGTTCTTCGGTGGGATCAAGGCTGTCCGTAGTGACTTTCACGCGGCGTTGGTAAGGAGATTCGCCGGAGACGATGACGGTATCACGGCACTCGATGCCGGTGAACCCAGTGGCAATGTCCAGCCAGTATGTCTCGATGAATACCTTCTCACCGGGCACGGGCTCCACGCCGATGGTCTTGAGATACAGCGTGGTGACATCCACCTCGCCCCAGTCATCCTCCGTCCCCGGATTGATGATGACGGTCTTGCTCCAGCCGTTGGAAACACCGGCGCTCTGGGAGACGGACATCTTCACCACGAACTTGAGCGGTGAAGGCTCATGCTTGATTCCGCCGAACACGACCAGTTCGGGGGTGACGACAACCTGGGAGTAGGACACGTTGGGAACGGCCACTTCGGCTGCAGGAGCATCCGCCATCATACTCTCCCCGGCCATTACGCGGTAGGAGTTCAGGCGGATATACAGGTTAAGGCCGGATATCTCCGCCTTCTGTCCGAGCGAAGAAGCACCGCTGGCGTGTTCTGCCAGGCGGTCCCATTCGCGCATCTGTTCAGAGGAGAGGGCCTTCCAGCTCTTCGAAATCTTCTTGAGGGAAGCACGGCGGGCAAGCTGGGCACCCGTCGCAGCTCCGGTCGGGAAACATTTCAAGGAAAGGACGCTACGTCCGCCAACCTGGTGAGCCGTAACGCCCTTTGCCGACCCAGAAAATCCCCCGAAAGCAATGGAAGGAAGCGCTATCATGAAGTTTAAGTTTAGGTTTAAGTATTCAGGTCACATCTTCTGAGAACAAAGTTAGCAAATTATTGTTATTGTTCAAACACAATTATTTACACTATTTTATTTCAAGTGTAACTTTAGCAAGAAAGACGCAAGACTATAAAAGAAAACCTCCCGTTTAGAGGAGGTCGAACTGGAAAGATTCTTGGATGAGCTGGTTTCTGTATCCCGTCACATTGTCCAGCAGCCGGTGCCGGCAGTTAATCTGATACCTGTGCAGATCCAGGTGGGAGAAATTCTTGTAGTCCGGGATGACGAAATCAATCACGCCGCCGGGAGCCGGGCAGTCCTGCAGGGTCAGGAAGTTCCGCATCTTCCCAGGGTTGATGCATCCGCTTGGCGAAGTCAGGTGCAGCCGGTTCAGTACCCGGTATCGCTCCGGATGGTCCACCCCACAGACGAAGCACCGGAAGGTAAGCCTTAGGTCATCGCCGTCCACGGCTCCTGACACGAACTCCAGCGCATACGGCGGGAACTTGACGAAGGCCTGGGGCTCCGGCACATGCTCATTGCCCAGGGTGACAAAGCCGTGATAAGCCGACACGAACAAGTTGTTGCCAGAGATGTATGCCTTGTGGTCGAACGGTGGCCGATGGGGTTCCACCTCCTCTGCCAGGTCATTCCAGAGCAGCTGCGTTTGGCCGGGGATGGTCCGCCATGCGGCCATGGCCCTCTGATGCACGCTCATATGCGCCTGCTGGCCAGCAGTACCCGGGAAGACCGGCTTGCAGCGCTTCCTGGTATAGCACCTCCCGTGCCGGTGATACCAGGTGGTGTCTCCGGCAGATCCGAAGCCATCACTGAAGAGGATATTTGGACGGTACAGGGGCATATCTCGTTTATAACTCTTGGGCATCCAAAGGGCTCATAGTAAGCTGGAAACCAACACAAATATAGTAAAAATCAGCGACTTAAGCAAGCATAATCGCACTCGCAGCGGCGTCAGCCGCTGCCTCCCTGAGTATATATTTATACCCTTTTCCCGGCCTTCGGGCGGGTGATGCCGTTCGATGTCTCACCGAGGCCCGGGCGTGTGTCCCTGGTTGGCCTATGGTGCTGGAAGTCTTGCAGGCGGAGGCGGCTGGGCGGGAGACGTGGCCGGGGAGGCGGTCTGGAAGTGTGGGGGCGGCGGGCTCTGGAGCGCCGCGGAAGAGACCGACGCTGTGGGTGGCAGACGGCCTCACCGGCCTGGGCCGTGACGGCCCACCTTGTGAGCGACGCACGGACCTTCGAGCGGGGTACAACGGTCCTCGCGAACAGGCACTAACCTTCGAATAGATGCAGGACGCCACACCGCTGATGCGTGCGGAACCGCGCAGTCTTTGGCAGTTTGGGGAACGGCGAAGCTGTGGACCAAACTGACAATGTCTGCGCCAGCGGCCGGGACGGCCGCATCCTGGACGCCCGGAACACTTCCGGCGGGGTTTACCCCGGCGGAGGTGTGGAGGAATAGCGGCCAGGTATAACCACGGCGAAGCCGTACCGAGGAGGAACGGTGCAAAAGGTGAGCTGGCGGGCTTGTCCCGACTGCTGACCTTTTGTGCCGGGCCGACCCCAAGCGAAGCGCCTAAGGCGGCGGACTGCTCGCACAGCACGGAGGCTCCCAGCGAGTGATAACGGTCGCATAGCACTGACGGTATTCGGGACGGCACTTTGCGCCCACGAATTTCACTGACCTCCCATCAGAGAAAGGAGCGGAGGCAGTGGTCTCCATGGGCTTACCCTGGAGACGACTGCCGGAGCGGGGCCGGAATCTTGATGCTGCTGATACGAAGGAGCGCAAAGTGCGCAGCCCCCCGACGGGCCTGGAGGCCGGAGGTCCTTGAGGGGGGCTGCTTGTCCGACGCCGCCTCGCACGGGCGGATACAGGCACTGACCTAACTGCGTGGTACAAAGGGAGTTAGTTAACATAATCTAGATTGTGTATACCCACAGCGGGCAGGATGGTCGAGGCGGGCTTCTGACCCTCGAAGATTGATACCCTTCCTGCGGTGGTACTCCCTTGATGCGAGGAGTTACACAATCTCGATAAGATTATGTTAACTAACGGATTTCCAGCACTTTGGGCGGAGCGGGGGTACGACGGAACCCGGGCGATTGTCTTCCCCTTGGGGGGGGCCAGGGGGGGGGGGATTCCAGGGCGAGTCTCTTGCCGGCTTCGGGTGTGCGATGGCAAGGGCAGCGGCAAGCAGCCGCTGCGTGGGGCCGGCAAGAGTCTCGCAACCGCTTTCCCTTTATTGGGCGGGAGGGAGCGCAGCGACCGGGTGGGGATAAACCAGCCGCAGGCTGACCGCTTAATGGCACTGTCCTCGGCGCCGGCAGGACGTTCCTTCCATCTGATACCCCTCGCATCAGGACCGGCGGAGCCGGGGCGCGGAACGACCGTGAGTCTCTGACTGGAGCGCCTCAGCGCGGAAGGAAGAGTCTCACAGTGGAGCTGCCATAAGTGGAGTTCGAAGGGGCGCTTTGTGCCCCGAAGGACGGAACCAAAGCGAGTGAGCGCAGCTTTGGCGGAGCGAACTGGCTTTGACCGCTTTTTCCTGTAACGGGCGCGAAGCGGCCGTATCTATCGGCCCAGACCATCGGCCTTGTTCCGTTCCACGGAATGAGTGGCACAAGTGGAACAGATGGAACAAGAATCGTCAATAATTTCCAGCGATAATCCGCTCATCCCATGTGTTCCACCTGTTCCATTCCCCTAGTGGAACGAAACAACTTGTGAAGAAATTAATCGTTGCAATGTGAATGCAAGATAATCATAGAAAAGTTGTATATTTGTAATGTTGTTTTAGGACAACGTACATACAGAAAGCGTTTTGCTTTTCCTTGCCGGAGAATCTCAACAATTCTAAGTAACAAGGGAATAAGTGATAACGCTTGCCTTGGCTATAAAGTGAGCTTCGCTCATGCTATAGCAAAGTGTGAGCATTCCTTATCCTTGTTACGGCTGTCGAGAGCCCTCCGCAGGTTAAGATTATGAGGCTCACACTTTCTTTATGCCATAATGCCAGATAATTATGTATGTTAAACTAAATATCAATCAGTTATGAAAAGATTTGTTTCTTTTTTCGTTATTGCAACGGCTTCCCTTGCAGTGATTTCTTGCGGCTCATCAAAGAAAGTAACAACATCCGCATCTTATACGCCCAGTGGACAACTCAGACCCGCTGTTGAATCAACCATTACGAATCAAACTTCTTTGGAAGGAACTCAAACACGAGTAGAAACAATTAAACTATCGGGCATTGAAATGGCGGAAGCATTGAGTGAAGACGGCACGCAGATGATTCAACGTCCTTATAAGTGGTATGCTGGTATTGGTAAGGCCGACAATAAGCAAGTAGCAATTGAGTTGGCACAGCGAGAAGCTTATGCGACAATTTCCAGAATTCTTACCAATGCTGTGAAGGATAATGCAGAGCGTGGAAACGTGGCGAATAATGGAAAAGTTCAGCAGGCCTTGACCTCACATTGGGAGCAATTCAGTACATCATTGCAAAAAGGCTGTGAGCCATTCGGAAACACATCCATTGCATATGATCAATCAACCAGAATGTATACCGCAACGGCAAAGATTGCTATTAGAGGCGACCGTTTTAATCAGTTGCTTAATACTGCTGGCAATTTTAAGCCTTCAGATCTATCTGGCGCTGAACTTGATCAATTTATAGAGATTAACAAAGCTATTATGGAGGCTGCCAAAGGCAACTAAGCATGTGTAGATTAATTACCATTATCACTCTTGTGGCTGTCTTCTTAATAGATGCGACCGGACAGAATTATCCATCGAAGTGGATTAAATACCATTCCGACGGATATATCTATGCAATTGAGAGTGATGTGAAACCGTCCAATACATCTCAATCCTCATTTGTAAGCTCCTTATTAGATAGAGCCAGGTTAAATGTGGCCAAGCAGGTTGACCTTTCTATCAATGATCATGCAAAACTTGTTAAACAATCATTGGATGGGATAACAAGCGTTGTTTATTCTTCTAGTACGACATATTCAACAGAAGTAACCATGCGCCTGCTGAGAATCGACAGTGAATATCAACAAGCTGATGGAAAGGGCTTCGCGATTGCCTATTTAGACAAGAGCGAGGTGTGCGGTTTTTGGTCAAAAGAAGCTGAAAGGGTTTTACTTGAACAGGAGAATGGTCTGTCTAGGGCCGAAAGAATGATCGCTCTTGGCTATAAAGAACAGGCCAAACCAATACTTGAACAACTTGTTGCAGAATACGATGCTATTGATGAGCCACTTGTATGGCTTGCAACATGTTCCTATCCTGAGAATAAGTATCATAGTCTTTTGAATCGTTATACCGTCAATGTTCGAAAAATAGATAGTTCACTTTTATCCTTAGGCCACGGCATATCCATTTTTTTGGATTATCATTCCGACTTATTCGGAGAGGATTATCCCGCTGCACTTAGCCAATTATCAGCAAAACTCTCCTCTGCTGAAAGAAGTTTTGTGGATACCCCCCTAGATGCTGACTGGATTGTCAAAATCAATGCTACCGCACGTGAAGGACAAGCTACCACAATAGGAAGCAATACGGCATACTTTGCATATGTTGACGTCTCAACCACAGTTATAAAAGGGAACACGGCCCAGACGGTATTTAAAGACTCCTTCTCTATTAAAGAAGGTGATACTCGTGGAATGAAACAAGCAGCACTCGCTGCATTCCAACGTATCGTCCCCCCCCTATTCGAAAGAATAGATCGCAATATCAAAGAATGAACGGGATATGCTCAAACGTATGATTTCAATTGTACTCTTCTCCATCCTTTCTTGTGCTGCCTATGCCCAAGTTAAAGTGGCGATCCTCCCTGCTATCGATAAAACCGGCGAGGTTAAGTATTCCCATAAATTGATGCTTACATCATCAATAACGACGGCTATCTCTATGACAGAAGGCTATGAAGCATATGATAGGATTGATTTATCTTCAATTATGGATGAACAGTCCTTTCAGAGAAGCGGTTTAGTAAGTGATAGGGAAATACATAGGATTGGGGAGATGACTGGCGCAAGCTATGTACTAATTACAGAAGCTGCGCCTTATGATGCTACATATATCGTCGCAATAGCCAAAATAGTTAATGTTGAGAGCGCTCGAATAGATAATAGTGCTAATTCTATTGTTAATATTTCTGACCCCAATACTCTTGTGGCGGATTGTCAAAAATTGACAAATCAGTTGCTTGGGGTTAATAGTCAGAACCAAACATCAAGGCCAACGCTATCTGATTTGAAATACATAGACCTAGGATTAAGCGTAAAATGGGCCTCATGTAACATAGGGGCATCAAAACCAGAAGAAGCAGGAAACTATTATTCATGGGGAGAGACTAGAGCAAAGGGTGATTATTCATGGGGGACATATAAGTGGGCTCGTGGAGAAAAATTCACTCTAACAAAATATAATTGGCGCAGTGATAATGGTACAGTTGATAATAAAATGAGCTTAGAATCGCAAGATGATGTTGCTACTGTTAAATATGGTGTGGGATATCGGATTCCGACCAAAGATGAATGGGATGAATTAATGAAGTACTGCAAATGGGAGTGGATTACAAGGGGAAGTATAAATGGGTATAAGGTGACAAGTTATGAGAATGGCAATAGTATATTTCTCCCGGTTGTTGGTTGTCGTGGTATAAGAGGAGAGTTGTATAATTATAACTATGAAGGTTATTATTGGACATCGTCTTTAGGAAGAGAGAATTATGTAGGTGGAGAATGTCTTCCGTATAGTGCTGCCTTTGAAAAGAATAGGATTTATATAAATGGTTTTTCTCGCCAATCAGGGCATACTGTTCGTCCTGTAAAAGAGTATTGACGTCTTATTATTATCTGTTTCCAAGTATAGTATGAAAACAACGTTTGCTCAGAGATTAATTGATAAAAGGGTTATCGAAAAAGAAAGGTGTCAGTTCCAGGATAATTGGGATGATTATGAAGAGTCGTACGGCTCTGACTATAACGACTGCCATGGTGATTATTATGACGCTGAAGCGGAAAACTGATTATGGTCGGTATTATTGCTAGTTTTTTCGCCGGTATATTATCCTCCATCGTTGTCTGGTGGATCACAAACCGCACACTTCATCCTCGAATCGAAGTAACTGATCGAATCGCCAAAACCCCGAATGGGAAGTTCCTTATAGGTATCAGGAATGCCTCCCGTTATAGGGAGGTATATGACATCACAGTCTATGTCAGGTATAGTTTTGCGAGTGATAATTATTATTCCACTAAGATGGAACAAATTGCCATGTTGAAAAGAAGTCCTGGAAAGAATGAAGACACAAAGACCGAGATGATACCGTTTGCTACCAAGCTCTTTTTGGATGGCTACAAAAACGCAAAAGGAGAGTTGCTGACCGCGGAGGATTTTTTTAATGATAGGGATAACAAAGACAAGGGGTTTATTGACGTGTTCGTAATAGGTTATGATGTTGTTTCTGGCTCCACTCGTCATGTCATATCTCAGAGGTATTTCAGTAAAGACCTGGTGTTAAATGCGCAAATCCGTATTGATAATAATACTATGAAGGTTGAGCCAATAAGGCCGGATTCCGGAATCCAAAGCCATTTTTATGACCATTATCATCAAGCCGACATATAGCTGCAATTTTAGGTGCAAGTATTGTTATTTGTCCAATCATACAAAAAAAGAAGGACAAATAATGGACATTTCCCTTGCCGAATTGTTCTTTTCCCAGTTGAGAGAATATGTTGATGCGCGTAATATCAAGAAAATTACAATAATCTGGCACGGGGGTGAACCACTATTGTGGGGAGAAGAAAACTTTAGGACTATTTTTGATTATATCGATTCTTCTTTTAAGGATGTGCAACATAAAAACGCCATTCAAACTAATTTATCCTTAATGACAGAATCTTACATTGACTTATTAAAGGCACATGATGTTCATGTCGGCTTTTCGCTCGATGGAAATAAGTCAATCAATGATTCGCAGCGTGTCTATAAAGGGGGTAAAGGAACCTTTGATGAAATTATAAGCAAGTTAGAACTCTGCCGTAGTGCCGGGCTTAGTATTGGGTGCATTGTTGTCGGGAGCAAAAAACATATAGGAAGAATTAAAGAATTATATAGTTTTTTGTGCAAGAACAACTTGAATTTTAAGTTTAATCCTCTATTTGTATCCGGTGAGGCAAAATCCCACATAAATGAGTATGGGTTGACCGCAACAGAATATGCGGATATGGCTATTGAATTGTTTGATTTATGGTATCATGACAATGAAAATGAACTTGTAGAATCAAATTTTGTGGAAATAGCGAGTAGTCTTCTTTCAGGAAAGACGAGCCATTGTCTTTTCGGCAGAAACTGCCAGGACAATTTCTTTGCCGTTAGCCCCAAAGGTGACATAATGCCATGCGGACGATTTTGCGATGAAGAATATGATGCTCTTTCCTATGGTAATATCCAGGACAAGCCGTTGCAAACAATACTTGAAGGGAGAAAAGGATATGAGACTTATCAACGCGCAGAATTTATAGAGAAAAGTTCCTGTTCAAAATGTGAGTTTTACAGTATATGTCATGGCGGATGTTTACACGAAGGCTTCTTAAACAACAGAGATTTTAAGCATAAGACTTTTTTATGTTCAGCGTACAAGAGATTATTCAAATATATACAAACTACTTTAAACAAGTCTTAAGATGATACGTAAAGTAATATTGTCATTATTATTGACAATCCCTACTTTGGTCTCGTTTGGCCAAGGCAATAAAGTTGCAATCCCAGAAGTGGTAGATAAAGAAGGGAATGTCTCTTATGCCGTCCGGCTCATGGTTCGTAGTAATCTAACAAAAGCAATCTCTGAAAAACAAGGATATGCGGCCTACGATAGAGTTGATATAGGAGCATTGATGGAAGAACATTCCTTTCAACGGACAGGCTTAGTAGATGATAGAACTATTAGGAAACTGGGCGAAATGACCGGATGCAACCTTGTATTAATTGCTGAGGTGGCATCGATAGATAGCGATAATTATTATGTCTCCGCCAAGATTGTAGAGATAGAAACGGCTAGAACAAAACAGATTGAGTCTTGTTTAATGGGCGTATCGGCCACTTCTATCCAAAAGGGGTGTGATGAATTGGTCGGCAAGCTATTAGGCGCAGCAAGGACGACATCAACAAATAATAGAGCTTCCAATCCTTCACCAAATAAGGCGGTAGTTCTTGTTACAGGATTAAGAGTTTTCCCTTATGACATCGGGGAATTTAATGTGGAACCCTACCAAACAATTCAGAGTCTAAATCAAAAGAAGACATTGGGATATAGCAACTGGAGATTACCGACCAGAGATGAACTTTCGCTTCTTCGCGCAAATTCGGCTTCTCTTGGAGATATAAAGAATGAACAATATATGGTCTCTAATCCAGCGCCTGGACAAGTAGATGAAATCTCGTATGGCGGAGCTACGGGTTGGGTTAGGTTAGTCTCTGATGGATGGACGCCGACGCAAGAAAAGGAGTTAAGAATTAAGGCAATCCGTGAAATATGTGGCATCAGTAATGACAATATCGTTGACTTAGATTTGGGTCTTATTATCTCTCCTAATATCAAGGCTTTTTACTCATATTATAATGCACCACCTAAAGCCCCTTCAGGATGGCATTTAGCAACCAAAGATGAGTTGATTCGTATTCATCGTTATCTCACACAAGAGAATCTCCTTATGTATGCTTATAGTTTTGAGATGAAAAGCAAAAAATCTTATGGATGGGAATGGATTAGAGATTACTTTGCAGATTGCTATTATCCCGTCAAACGTTCCGTTGGCAATTACCAAGTTGGCCATGCTCGTTGTGATGATGGGAGCACAGTGAGGCCAAAAGGTGAAATAACTGATGAGTCGCCCTACGAGTATACTGGTGGTGGCCATGTTAATTTATATGTAAGATTTGTACGACCTATCCCTGATGAATCTACCATTACTCAACAAATGCAGAAGTATTATTAGAATACGGGGTATAATAATCACATGCAATATGTAATGAGAACAAAAATAATTCTCATCTCTTTCTTATTTACAGCTACGTGTTCACTTACCGCACAGGACTTTGATTCATATAAAAAGCAGCAATTGGACGCCTTCCAATCGTATATGCAGAAGTCTCAGGATGAATGGGATGCCTACAGACGCAAAGCCAATGAGGACTTCGCCGAGTATATGAAGAAGCCCTGGGAACGACAGAACGGGCAAAAGATGAAACCGGAGCCAGCAAAGGAGCCGGTCATTCCTCCCGTGATATTGCCGGACATCGACATCGACATCCCGGATGACAACCCCATCGATGTAGAAATCAATCTTCCCAAGCTTGAAGACGAGCCAATTCCCATCACACCTATCCCATATAAACCAAAGCCGGCAGAGAAAATGTTTTCCTTCACTTTCTATGGAACTCCCGGAGCCGTCCGCTTCGACCCCGCCAAGAAGGTATCTCTGCATAGAAGCGATGAAAAAGCCGTGTCAGACTTCTGGAAAGGCCTCTCCGGAGATGCATATGATAACATTGCCGCCGACTGCCAGGACATCCGCGGAGACAGGGACCTTTGCGATTGGGCTTACTACAGGATGACAGAAAAAGTGGCAGAAACACTATATGGTACCAGAAATGAAAGATCCGTATTCCATGCATGGCTACTTACGCAAAGCGGATTCAGTGTAAGGTTAGGACGCTCGAACGGGAATATCTATCTTCTGCTTGGCACAACTACGATTCTTTTCGGCAAGCCATACTGGCATCTTGGCAGTGAGTACTTCACACTAATGGATGATGACGATATTACTTCCATGAATATTATGGACGTTCAATTCCCGCAAACATCGCCCCTGCGCACACGGATGAATGCCAACAACGCCCTCGCAAAGAGTGCCGCCGCAGGGCGTCAACTCAATGCCAAGAGATACCCAGCTGCAAATGCCAATGTCTCTTGCGATAAGAATATGCTTGCTTTTTTACAGGACATACCAATTTCTGCCATTGATGGCACGGACAATGCCGACTATCTGATGTACGCAACCATGCCTCTATCAGACAAGGCAGGACACGATTTGTATACAGTCCTTTTCAATCAAGTCGCTGGGAAGAGCGAGGAAGAAGCGGCAAATATTCTGCTGAACTTTGTGCAAACCGCTTTTGAGTACAAGACTGACGGTGAAGTGTGGGGGCGTGAAAGACCGTTCTTCCCTGAAGAGACACTTTATTATCCATTTAGCGACTGTGAAGACCGGGCCATCCTGTTTTGCAATCTAGTCAAAAACATCTTGGATCTTGATGTGGCGTTTGTTTCCTATCCCGGACATTTGGCAACAGCCGTACATTTTACTCAAAACATCCCGGGAGACTATTTCCTGGTTAATGGGAAGCGGTATTTGGTTTGTGATCCAACATACATCAATGCCCCGATAGGATGGACGATGCCAGGAATGAATAATTCTACAGCTCAAGTGTTTTTGATGGAATAACACGAAAGCGCCCGCAGAAGCGGGCGTTTTCATCTTCATAAAGAAAGGACGGCTCTCAACAGTTATTTCGCATAGTAGCCGCCAGTCTTAGCGGAGCCGCGATATTCAATCAGTCCTTTCTTCTTAAGAGTTGCCAATTGCTTCTCAACAGTAGGCAAAGGACGACCAAGTTGAGCAGCAACATTAGTAGCTTTTATTCCGGGATTGGAAAAAACAGTTGAATAAACTGGTTTAAGACTCTCACTAAGAGTTTTTACACCATCATTTACTCCACCATTTACGTCACCATTTACTCCACCATTTCCATCACCACTAATATATGGAGTAAGCGGATTCTTGAAGCGGATGGTCAGGCAGACGAAATTCGGAACAAAGTCATACTCCGGTTCGGGAAGCCCGGCCTCTTTGCAGAGGGTGAAGATGTCGAGGATGCCTCGGCCCCAGCCTTCGGTCTTGCCGCCCTTGAATAATGCATTGGCAATAACCTCATTCACAAGCACGGAGTGGGGACGGTGGCGGAAATCGGCCGGAGTGGTGCCGGGAGGGAATGCGCCAGGGTTCATGAATTCCACGCGGTCATCGAAGATGTTCACGCTGGGAGTCCTTCCCTCAGACCACCAGGTTCTGTGAATCAGCAGGTTGAGAGCCGCTTCCCTGACGACCTTGAGCGGGACCGTTAGCACGTTTTTGCTGTCGAACTGATCCTGGTCTCCGGACATGAACATGTGTTTGCGACAGAAGTCCTCGATGGCCTGGAGCTGCTGGAAGAGGTTGGCATCTATGACGGCTTGGTCGCGGAACCTGTCCATGATGGTTCCTTCGAAGCGGGCAAGACGGACACGGCAATGCAAGAAAAACTTATACGGATCTTTCCCGAAAAGGGCGATTGCTCCGTTGGTAAGTCCATCATTTGGCAATAAAACATTGAACGGACTTAAGCGTTCGGGGAGCGTCACGGCATCGGCGGCACTTGCGGGAATCCTTCCTTTGGCGATGCCGCCACGGATGGCTGCCGTGAGGGTGTTTTCGTCGATGTCGTCCAGCGTGGCTTCCCTGCATGGGGCAAGTTCCCAGCTGAATTTCTTGGGGTCGCTGAGGCGGATGCGCTCGTCGAACATTTCGCGGGGCATAACGGCCGTGGTATTCTCCACCTTGTAGTAAGGACGGCTGTCGTAAGTGTAAGGTGCGGCATAACCCATCGGGGCCGGAAACCAAATGGCAATGACCTTCTGATTTGGACGGCCTGGAACATCAACATACTGGGCGAACAAATCAATGGCCGGGACAAACTTGCGCAATTCCTTGGCAATATCCTGACGAGTCTGGTCTACTACATCCTGCCCGAGAATCTTCAAAGTAGTGGGATGTATGCCGAAAAAGAGCCAGCCACCCTCGGTATTGAGGAATGCGCAGCCAGACTGCATGCCGGCATACAACTCTCCGGTGGTCTTCTTGACCTCCAGAACGCGGCTTTCATCTCGGCTGATGATGGCTTCTATGTCGTGTATCGTCAGTTCCTTCATACTGGGCGGTCGAGGTTGGTTTGTTCTCGAACTTTCAAAGATACGGATTTTTCGTGGGAATCGGGAGTGAAGGGTTAAAAATCGAAATCTCCGTCAGTTATGTCGGACGTGTCAAGTATCTCTGAAACGTGATTCAGGTAGTAGTCCAGACTTGACATCGCCTCATCATAATCCTTTGGATTCCAAAAGTAAAACTGGTCCAAGATGTCGTTGATGAAGAGCTGCAGCATGTCGCCGATGATGAATCCTTTTATCTCGGCCGGCATATCAGGGTTGCCGCCGTAGCGCCATTCAAAATTGTCTCTCATCAATGAGGCCCATGTTCCACCATTCAGGAATTCCCGGGCCAGATCATCAATATGAGCATCGCGTTTCTCCAAGCCGTGGAAACACAAAAAGTCCATTTCAGATTCCAGAAATGAGCCCAAACCATTTTTGAAATACTCCTCTGCTTTCCTCCAGCGCTCAAGTGTGAATAAACCCGTATGTATGTATGTATAGATATTTGACCGTGCGGTAGCGAATGTTGGCAAGGTAGATACTCATATTGTCGGCTCCGTGTATGGGGTCTTTCGATCCAGGATAGAGTTCGTCATCCTCGTTGTCATAGAAATTCGCAGCACTTGGTACTGGTTTGAAAGCTTTAGATTCAATGATAAATTCATCCTCTTCCTGTTCCGGAAGCAGATTTCTCATCGACCGGCACCACTGCTCAAATGTCCCGCAGCTGGAGGCATATCGACGTGGTTTATCTGCCAGCTCAGACAAAATATCGCATTCCTGGGTGATGCCTTGGCGTTTGAGCTCAATCATATATTCGTGTAGAAGCGACTTGACGACCTGGTTGTCGAAATCCGCTCCGAAATTTCGCTTGCAGATGGATCGGATATGCCCCAGCTCGCTTTCGATTGGTCCCAGATTCATATTGTACAGGATACCGCCAAGTTTGGCCACGACTTCCTTGGCGCTTTCCTGGGTGCAGTCATCATCTTCATATTTTGCGTATCGCGAAACAGACGTGTCAATTGCATCAAGCATCTGGATGATATCGTTGTCTTTGAGCAGAGAACGAAGTTTCTCCTTTTGCTCCTTGTAGAGGTAAGCCGGTTTAATCTTGGGTCGGAGATAGTCAACAACAATATCAAAAGCCGCATCGTCCAAGGTGCGTTCCTCCCTACGCCATGCGATAAGCATATCCAGCTGGGCTCGGCGGTCAGCAGTAGTGCTGATGGGGCTGGTCTGAAGCCGCTTGTGGAACTTACGAGAACACGATTCACAGAGGCAAGTATACTGCTCTTCTTCAGAGACGTTTCCTATTTCATCAGCACTCTCTGTAGAGAGGACTCTATCAATTTGTAGGAAAACCTTCGGAACCTGCTTCCCGCATTCTGTGCAAGTGAACCTGTCACGTCTAAGAATAAGACGCTCAAGCGAGGGAGGCAATGTGGTTTTATCTCTTTTCATTGATTACTGTTGCTTTAGGTTACAAATTTACGAATTTCAGCGTAGAGGGAAAAGGAACGCCCCCGGCCGGGTGTGGCCGAGGGCGCTGCTGGGTGTGACGTAGGAGCGGAAAATCAGATCTCGTGCAGTCTCAGGAATTCGGTGATTCCCTCGACGTGGAGGGCGACGATGGCTTTCTGGCCTTCTTCGGATTCCAGGAAAGAAAGGTCATCGACATTGTCGTAGAAAAGATTCTCCGTGAGGACGGCCGCTGCGTACGTATTCCGGAGTAAGTAGAAGTTCTTTTCCAGATCCGGATCTCCGTCGGTGTAGTCCGTGCGGATTCGCTGGCCAGGCAGATGTTTCCTGGCAGCTTTGTAGAGACAGTTGGCCAGCTCGTCGGATAGAGTATGACCCTTGCAGGTGTAGGCGCACCATCCGCGGGCTTTCATCCACTGGGAGCCGTTACCGGCTGCGTTGGCGTGGATGCTGATGATGACGACGTTCTGAATGGGAAGACCGATTTGACAGGTCATGTTGTTGGCGCGGGTTGCTCTGTCCGGCAGTGGGAGGTCGGCTTCCTCGGGATTGAGAATCTCGACGTTGTAGCCGCGAAGACGAAGATGCTCCGCCACAGCGTCCCTGATGATACGGTTGAACTTGTACTCCCGGAATCTTCCATCCGGAGAGCGTTTGCCGGCGGTGTTGATTCCGTGACCGGCATCGAGAATGATTTTATGCATAGTGCTAAGAAGGTTGAATTTGAGTGACAGATACGAGTTCGAGGTCCAGGTCGTCGATGAGCGCTGCGACCTCGGGCATTACCTCGGCCGGGAAGTATCTGGCGACTTCGCGGACAACGGGGTTGGAGTAGTAAGGCTGTTCCGTTTCAGGGTTGGACGGAACGGGTGGAACGGTGCGGAGCAACCAGTCGGCGATGTCAATCTGCGCGATACGGTCCTCGGCGCTTGCTCCGTCCTCCAGAATGGTGGAGAATGTGAGATTGAGGCCGAGAATCGAGGACAGCTTTTCGCGCCATTCCTTGGTTGCATCTATGTCTGGAAACACGAGGACTTTGCGGCCCTGAAGGACTGACAGCTTTGGTCCGAGCTGCGTCTTGCCGCCGGTGGCCACCCAGATGTACTGCGGGCAGAATCCGGAGCCGATGAGGGCGGTTTTTTCGGATTCGACCAGGCAGACAATGGCGTCTGGGCGCTGAGGCAAAAGATGCTCACCAAACAAACACTGGCTCACATTCCAGCTCTCCGGCAGCACTCCGGCTTTCTTGAGTCTCGCGTGCGCCCAATCGACAGGAACTCCGACGTTCTTCACGCGGTGGCCGTCGGCCGGATTGTACTGCATAATCTTTCCGGTGCGGACACGGCCCTGGATGTCGATCTGGTAGAACACGACGGAGCGGTCTTTGGTCACTCCGAGGCGGTAATCGGCCCTCAGGCGCTCGATAACGTCGGCGGTGAAGATTGTCTCAAGGAATTCCTGGAGCGTGGATTTCGGCACGTTTCTGAGCGTTTTGCGCACAATCTCCGCAGGCAGTTCACAAATGGGGGTTTGCGACCTCGTGCCCGCTTCTTCCGGAAGTATGGCGTGGCGCGTTCCCGGGACGCCCCGGGATTGTTCGCGCTTCAGCCAGTCAGGGGCCTGCCTCCAGTCCTCTTCACGGGGACGGGCCTCAGGGTGCTCCCGGAACCAGTCGGCAGGGGTCTTGTGATAGGCACAGCTGGACTCATGGTCACATCTGCCTACGGTGGGATCAAGGACATTATCGCCGTCATCCACGTAGGGCGTGAAGCAGTGGGGCCGCTTGCAGCTGGGGCAAGTGAGCCGGGAGGATTTCCCGGCATACTTGCGGAGGTGATACTTGAAGTCCATAGGCTACTCGTCTTTGTAAGGGAGTTTCTGCTGCTGAGGCCGGGGCTCCGGTTCCGGCTCCTGCTGGGACGGAACGCCGCCGATACTGGGTGTGTAGCCGAGTTTCTCGGCCTTCTTCAGCTTGCGGTGGACGGTGGTCGGAGAGAAGCCGGTCTCATCGGCAATCTGGCGCACAGTCTTGTTCTGAGCCTTGAGGTCGATGAGTTCCTGCAGGTCTTCGGCTTCGGTGAACTCGTTCTTCTCGCGCAGCTGGGTGGATTCCTGGACGTAGTCCTGGAAGACGAACTGCGTGTATCCCTGGATCTGCTGCAGCTTGTAGAGGATGACGTTGTCGGAGTCGTACTTGTACTCTCCGGTGCGGACCTTGACCTGCTTGACGTAGCGCCAGGTGGGGTCTTTGGCAGAGCGGCCGATGGCAATACCGGCGTCGAAGAAGTTGATGAGTTTCGCAGATCCGGCCAGGTCGTTCTGCGTCATCGGAGTGCGGGGCTCTCGCTTCGGCGAGTGGCCGACGATGACCAGAGTGAGACCGTAGAGGCGCTTGAGGTACAGGATCTTCTTCATGAAGGCTCCGGCGGATTCGCCTTTCTCGCTATCGTTCAGCAAGAAGGTGATGTTGTCCACGAAGATGTGCCTGATGCCTCTCTGCTCAGCTGCTGCAGCAATGCTGTCGAGGATAGCCTGCTCCAGGCCGGTGTCCACGATGTCCTCCGGACGGAGTTCTGCCCTGAGGAGGGTGTCGGGGAACCGGTGGATGATGCGGGTGTCGCTCTCGACGTAGCGCATCTGGAACTGCTTGGAGCTGAGTTCGCAGTCGAGATAGAGGACTACGTTCTCCCGGGCCACGGCTTCGGCCATCTGTGTGGTAAAGATGGATTTGCCGGTGTTGGACGCTGCGATGATGACCGTGCATTCTCCTTCCACGAGCAGGTCATAGAAATAGCGTTTGGGGTCTGGCTCCGTGAGGGCGTCGTCCACCCATTCGTTGGCGGATTTGATGGACATGATGCCGATTTTGTCGGCGCTGCGGCGGGCCTTGTCGGCCTCGGCGTTGATAGCGGCAATGGGATCGATGATGTTCTGGGTCTTACTCATTGTTGGTCCTCCTGTGGTTTAGGCGGCTCGTCTTCGTCAAGGAAGTGGGAGCCGTGTTCCTGATACAGTTTGCGGAAAGCGCGGGCGAAGTCATCGTCGGACTGGAGAAGGTATTCGCGCATGATGTCTCCAAGTTTACGTGGCTGGCTCATACGCGGTCCTCCTCGATGGCGATGATGTCGGACTCGTTGTAGAGGACCTTACGCCCGAGCCTGGTCGGAATAAGATACCCGTCCCTTTCCCATCTCCACAGGGTGGAAGGGTCGACGTTGAGCCGCTTGGCGACTTGTTTGATGGTGAGCCTGGGTTCGCGCTTTTCGGCTTCGTAGCGGGCGATGACCTTCTCTATGAGAGAGCCCAGGACGGTTTCCAGATCCTCTTTGTTCAGTTGGTACTGGATGAACTGCTTTGTCTGAAGTTGTTCTTCTACATTGTGACTCATTTGGTTTCCCGCAGCGCCTGCACACCCTGCTCGTCGGGTGGCATCGCTCCGGTTGCCAGGAAGAGGATACATCGAGCAGCCGTCCCTCTTCGATTGGCCGATACAAATTTTGCCATAATAAAAGAGGGGTACAAGAAATTGAAATGGAGATAAATGGCGTTAATTCATCACTCCATTTATCTCCATTAAAAAACCGGATTTTGCGGCTATTTATGCAAGATTTTTCAATTGTTCAACCACCGGTTTGAGTTCGTCATCAGTGAATCCGCCCTTGGCCATCTTGGCGTTATAGCCAGATGAAGCACCCAGCTCGCCGAAGGTTTCTATCACGGCGTTGTGTGCCGGGCGTGTGATGATACCGGCCTTGACCGCAGCGGCGAGGATGATGTAGGCATCGCTGCCGGTCTTTTCTCCGATAAGGGCCTTGAGTCCGTCTATGACTTCCGTCACCTTGGACTGGTCAACGACGAAATCGGAGAAGGCCTTACGGGGCTTTCCTCGGCCTTTTTTCGTTGGCTTGGCCTTGGGTGCCGGTTCGCCCTGGGCATCAGGACCGATCTCGGCGAAGTCCATTTCCGGAAGGTCGTGCAGGAAGCGGGTCTGCTTTGCCTCCAACATTTCAATGAGAGCGTCCAGGACTCCGTCCAGGGCTTCTATCCGCTTCTTTGTGGTGGTGGGGTTGATGGTGCCCTTGGCGGCTCCTTTGGTGAGGACGTCTTCCTTCTGCTCATCAATGATGCCGGAGATGACCTCGGAGGTGGTGTCAATCCAATTCTCCATCTCCTCGATGATTTCATCCACTTCGTACTTCCGGGACTCTACCAGGCGGTTTATGTAGTCGGTGAGGAGCTGGTCCAGGCGGCGTTTGTACAGCGTGAGCAGGCCGGTCCAGTTGCCACCGTTGTTGTAGCCGATGATGATGTAGCGGTATATCTCGCCCAGCCGGTCCCGGGCCTCGGCAGCAAAGCTGTCCACGTTGTCTTCAATGGAGACGTACTGGCGCTCCAGTTCGGTAATGATGAACTTGCCGGCGAGTTCATCGCGCTTCTTCTGGAGGACGCCGGGCATATAGATGTTGTATAGGACTTCCTGCATCATGGTGCTACTTGTTTTCTTCGATGATATTCAGATTCTCATCCACCTTGTAGGGCTTCTGGTCGAAGGCCACGTTCATCAGGGCGAAACGGTCCTTGAGTTCCATATTGGTGTAGTGATGAACAGCATCTCTCCCCTGCCGATGAAGCCCGGCCGCATATATGTTTACTTGAACCTTGTTCATCATATCGACATGAGTCTTTCGGGCAAGCTTAGACGAAGCGGCATCGTATAGCGGAATATAGATGTTGTCGTGCTTCTCAGTGTCGTAGGTCGTGACCTTGCGGTCGATGCCACAATACTTGATAAGTTCACGGACCTTATTATTGTAGGTTGCAAGCGAAGTGGGCTTCATCCAGATTCCTAGGTTGAAATGGGTGCGCTTAATAATGTCGAAAGCGAGACGAATAACCGGAGTCTTGATTTCTTGGTTAGTTGTTTGGGAGCCAGTTGTCTTGGAAGGTATGTAGTGTACGTAAGGTATTCCCTCTTGAGAAACGGATATTTTGTCCATATTGAGCCTGCGGAAATCTCCGATTCGGCAACCGAAACAGCAATTCAGAATGAAGGTATCCTTCACTTGACTCAACTCTTCCGGAACCTCGGTGTTGAGAACTGTTTGGAACTCGTCCTGACGGAGATACACCGGCTCGTCATACATTACTCGGAAGATGTTTTTGCGGCGTTCGGCAGTGAGCCTGCGAAACGGAGACTTTGCTATCTCATCATTCGCTTCAAGTTCACTGAAAAAGGCGCGGAACATAGACATAACCTGGACACCTGATGCGTCCGAGAGGCGACGAGTCGGAATGCGTTGAACTTTCCCCTTCTTGTACAAAGATTTATACTTGGGCACGTAAAGATACTCATCAAATACGAACTGACGGAACTCCAGCAGCATTTCAACCGTAAATTCAGGCGGCGTAATCTTGCTTTTCCCTTTGATTGTCAGGAAACGCATCAGTTTGTTCGCATAGCAGAGCGCCTCAGTATACCGGTTGTCGCTGATGACACCATCGCGCAACGCCTGGCGTTCGTGACGGAGGAACCGCTCGTATAAGGCTTCGGTCGCCTGGGCACGAACTTCCACGACAGGATTGAATACTTTTTGGATCTCCAATTCAAATACGTCACTAGTCATATCAAGCCCATCTTCCTTCATCTTGGCATAGGCTTTCTCCATGGCCGACATATGACGCAGGATTTCCCCCTTGAGTTCACTATTATAAACAGTAACACGCGGTTTAAGCGAGCCGTCCTTTTCGAATTTATTGAGATCCGCCGCCTTGGCAACATAGCCAGTTTTGTGATAGAGATTGACTTTGCGTCCGTCCACCAGGCGGAATCTGAGTCTGACAGATGTCTTGTCTTTCGACTGCCATTTATACAACTGAATCCGTTCCATAACACTCAATTTTATCGTTGTGCAAATTTAAGTATTTTGCACAACAAAACCAAATTTGAGTGAAAGAACAGTCCAAGAAACTACAAGAAGTCACCTTATTAAGTATTTGTTTATTAAGTATTTATCATTTATATTCTTGCGTAGTTCTTGTTTATTCTTTCAAAAATAATTTTCTGCATCGGGAAGTGAAGGGCGTAAAAAAGGGCTTGGATGTCCATTCTCTGATTGCTTCTCCGATAGTGCCGTAAACATCATCGCAACAGTCCTCAAATGGTTCGCCGGATGCGCTGACGCAGCATTCTTCGGGAAAGTAATCGCCTTCATCGTGGGTGTAACAGACCTCACATCCACACTCAGAGCATCGTCTGCCACATCTTTTTTTTACTTGATCCGAAGGCTCTACAATCAAATCAAACGAAACCATTGGTGAGAGATCCTTACATTTTTCTGCCATCATCTTCCACCACTCTACAACTTTCTCATGCTCCCCAGCATTCGGATTCTCCTTGTAAGATTTGGCAGAGAAGGCTATAATTGGAATCAGCTCATACTACATGCAAGTATTTATCTGCGAAAACAGTCTCTTGAAATCCTCATCTGTAAAATGATAATGATGCAGGCGGAATCTTACATGCATAATACCTTGCTGTGCAAATCTCTCAACTGCCGTTTCCGAATAGGACCATATTTATTTTTCTCACTTCTCCCCCACCAATCGACATCGATTCCCTTCTTCAGCATCTGCTGATAATCGCGTGGGGCGATGGCAGAAGGTTGGGCGTTAGCGATAAATGCTGTTAAAGTCAACATCAGACTTAGAAGCTGTTTTGAATTGTTTGAAATGTTCTTTGAGGTGAAAAATCTTCATTTTCTTCCCGCTTCTTCAGTCAGATAGCACCGCTATCTTCCTTGGAAGAAGCGGTCGAAACTGAAGTTTTTCACTCTCAAACCTTCAAACAAACAATTCAAAACAGCTTCTTAAATAATCTTCTCAAAATGAACAGGCCTATATAGCATCCGCACAATGAAATGCCAGAGCAAGACAATCCTCAAGCAGAAAGCAGTCGAAGGTGGTGGATTCGCGATCTCGTTCGAAGAAGTCAGTGGACGATAACCAGCTGACTGCCAAGCAGATAATAAACCGTCTTTGGTTCATCCAAACCAAAGACGGTTTATTATTTCTCTGATATTAAGCTTATTACCAATCACGATGCTTGCCAAAAGCAGACTTGTGATTGTCGCTTATGCCTTCGTGAAGTTGAGGGCGATCTCGAACTCGGTTGTGGCATTCCAAAGAGTCGCCAAATCAGAAGGCTTCTCAAGACCAAGGAATCCCATAACCCCCTTTATTTTCCGGGCGGTTTCATTTTCCGCCTGAACCAACTGCTCAAGAAGGACATCAATTTTAGGAAGTGCCGGAAGAAGAGCTTTTACGATCGGGTCGCAAAGGGCCTTGTCCACGTAGATTCTCAGACTGTCACCATCCAGTGAATATTTCAGCTCGACTCCTCTCTGAAGAATCTTCTGAAGTTCCGCATTAAGAGCGTCTACATCCACTCCAAATTCCTTGAGTTGTGCCAGAATCTCCATGATTGAGGAGAGATCTATTCCGGAAGCATCCGATCTGACGGTCTCCGAGTCCGCGGCTTCAATGATAGCGGCAACATTAGGAACAACGAAGAGTGAGTTTCCTGTAGCATACCAGAATGCGAGGTTGGCTTTAGGTGACTCCAGCCAATCAGTATGATTTTTTGGTTTGTAATTGTAGTATCCATCTGATGATGGAGGGAAGAATAAGGAAAATGCTCCCGCCAGACTATCATCTACTCCCAAATCGGGCCAGTAACGGGCCATGATATTGCCTGTCTCGTCAAATGTGACCTGATCGAACACCTCTGTCAGAACACAGTTCCCGAAGTGATTGAGATAGGGAACACGAGATAAAAGCGTTTCACCTAACCCATCAGATATTTTCCATTTGAACTGTATCGGAGAGAGATCATTTGGATCCATACACTTATCTTCAATGTACCTGCTCTTGCGGACAATGTTCCAACTTCCGATCAATGGAGCCGAATCCCCTTGAACCTGAGTCGCGACAGTCACTTTGACCGCACCGTCAAGAGTGATGGATCCATCAACATTGAAAGCATAACAAGGATTTTCATCCGTACTGCGCAGAGTGGCAACTATTGATGGCGGAGTTGACACGATGGTCGTACCCTTGAACGCGAAAGAATCATCTGACTTCTTAAGAAGATCCACACTCACCTTCACGTCATTGTAACCTGGCACGACTCCTGTCAATGTAAGAGTGGCTGCATCATCGCTGTCCGCCACCAACTGAACATTTCCATAGTTACAAGGAATATCATTGACCGAGATTGTGGCTTTTCCGCTTTCCACAGAGATCTGCCCGACAGGCAGTTGTTTCCAAGTGTCATCAGCCTTGTCCTTCTGGCAGGCTGTCATGGCAAAGATGGAGACCAGAATGGCCATCATGCCCAAGAGTCTAGTTTTCATATTCATCAGTTTTAAAATATATCCAATTACAAATAACCATCCTTTAGCTAAAAGATCAATATGGCAAGCCTCAAAACGTCGCGATTGCGAGACGGTTCCGCACACTATCAAGCTTGGCTTTTGTCATCCTCCTTAGGAAGGACAATGGTGCGGAAGCGCTTCTGACGACGCTCCCAACGCTCACGCGCGAACTGCTGCATGTCTGTGGCCTGGTCGTTCTCGTCGATGATCTCAAGACCGAGGATCGTCTCGATGATGTCCTCAAGGGTGATGATGCCCTGGAAACAGCCATATTCAT
>ENA-OUQF01000595-OUQF01000595.1-human-gut-metagenome-genome-assembly--contig:-NODE-595-length-26196-cov-7.423894_pt1 | contig 26196 bp, 22 predicted proteins | sample MGYA00237947_ERZ548826 | MGnify/ENA primary metagenome ERZ548826 (study PRJEB26490, sample SAMN05194701) | human gut metagenome | biome: terrestrial biome; feature: human-associated habitat; material... | reverse complement strand
GTTCTCTGTGCCGCGCCCTTCAAATCCCACCGCGCGGCGGAGCAAAAAAAGAAGCACTCTTATGAGTGCCTCTTTTACTTTTGGTTGCGGGGGTGGGATTTGAACCTCACGACCTCCGGGTTATGAGCCCGACGAGCTACCAAGCTGCTCTACCCCGCGATATATTTTGGTGCCGGAAACCGGGCTCGAACCGGTACGGGATTTGAGTCCCACGGGATTTTAAGTCCCGGGCGTCTGCCAGTTCCGCCACTCCGGCATATGCGTCTGATTTCTGACTGCCTAAGTAGTATACCACAGTGCGCTGGCATTGTCAAGTCTTTTTTTCTTTTTTTGAAAGTTTTTTCCCGACAAAGTTCGCGGCGGGCGAATATCAAAACAAAAGTTTGAAAAATGTCGTTTGCTGTCCTGTTTTTCGGACAGGTGGTGCGGTACAATACGATCACAAAGAAAAGCGCCGCCGAAAAACACAGAAAGCGGCGAAAAAAGAACGGGAGTGTGTAAACGATCATGAAAAAGAGCATTGGATTTTCGGCATTTCGAAATACGGTTTATTTCGGCTGTCTTGTTTTTGCCTACGGCATTGCGGGCAGTCTCGAATTGGGGCGGCTCACGTTTTCCGAAGCGTTTTATTATTTCGGTCTTGCGGGGTTTATCTGCTTCGGCGTGAATTTTGTCCGTTTTTTATATCTTTTATTCCGCGCCTTTCGTTTGCGCCGCAAAAAAGAATGCGGAACAAGGCTTTCGCCCCGCTCCGCAAAGGTTTTGCTGTAAACTGCGTCCAAGCTCATTCGCAAACGCGCAGAATGACCTTTCCGATATTTTGGTTGGCCTCGACGATTTTGTGTGCTCCGTCCGCGTCGGAAAGAGGAAGGACCGCGTACAATTTCGGTTTGAATTTGCCCTGCACGATATACGGAAGGATTTCTTTCCGAATGTGTGTCAGGATCTCGTGTTTTTCCTCGTCCGAACGGCTGCGAAGAGTCGAGCCGATGAGGCGCAGTCGTTTTTTATAGACCTCGGCAAGATCGACCGTGCTGTCCTTTCCGCCGAGTGCGGCGATCATGATCCATCTGCCGAAGCGGTTCATACGGGAAAAGCAAGCGCCCATTTTTTCGCCGCCCACGCAGTCGATGACAAGATCGACACCGTTTTCCTCGAAAACCGAAACGATATCGGTCTTTTTTGTATTCACAATCAAATCGGCGCCCACATCGCGGATCGCTTCGGCTTTTTCATCGCTCCGCACGGTGGCAATGACCTTGGCGCCGAAGGCTTTTGCGATCTGCGTTACGGCAATGCCGATGCCCGACGCGCCCGCAAAGACCAAGACCGTCTCGCCCTTTTGCAGCTTTCCCTCGCCGAACAGGTTTAAATACGCGGTCGAATAGACCTCGGGAAGGCAGGCGCCGTCGACATAAGAAAGCTCGTCGGGCAAACGGATGAGCGTGCTGTAATGCGTCGTGATATATTCGGCGTATCCTCCGCCGCCGACCAGCGCGGCGACGCGGTCGCCGACCTTGAAATCGCTTTCTTTTTTGGCTTTTTCGCTGACGGCATACACCTCGCCCGCGACCTCAAGCCCCGGCCATTCGGGCCAGCCGGGCGGCGGCGGATAGGTTCCGTGACGCTGCATGATATCGGCGCGGTTGACCCCCGCCGCGTGAATTTTAATAAGAATGTCGCCGTCCTTCATGACCGGGAACGGCACATCGGTAAAGTTAAAGCCGTTTTCATCGCGTATGAGAGCGGCTTTCATTGTTTCGGGCATACTGTTTCCTTTCTCATTTGGGGTTATCCGTATTTTTTCAACCGAGCGTTTTGCGGCAGCCGTCGATCGGAATGGTCTGACCCGCGATATAGAGAGCCTCCTTGCTTGCCAAAAAGCAGATCCGGGCGGCGTTGTTGACCAAAATATCGATCTTTCCGAGTTTTTCGATCGCGTCGCCGATCACGCGGTTCACTTCGCCCTCGTCGCTTATATCGCAGCGATAAACAAGAACGCGCACGCCGAAGGCTTCGGCTTCGTTTTTGACCGACAAAAGCTTTTCATAATCGATATCCAAAAGAATAATTTCGGCACCGTACCGGGCGAATTCCAACGCGCAGGCGCGTCCGATCCCGACCGAAGCGCCCGTTATGAGAGCGGTTCTTCACTGAAAATCCATTTCTTTATTTCCTTCCGACCTCGTAATCCTCTTTTGAAATGCCGCAGCATTCCAAAATCAGATCGTGAAGCTTTGCTTCGTATTCGTAGGAATAAGGATTCTTTGCCTCGCCGCGCACGTACGAAATAAAGTTTTCCACCATCGGCGCATAGCGCTCATAGGTAGGATAGGTAAGCGGAACGCTCCTGTCGACCGCCGTGTATTGCGGCGGCTGAACGCCGAGCGTTTCCTTGGCAAAAACGTTCATGGCACCGCCCGGCAGAATCGCTTCGATCGGTCTTATCTCGATCGAGCCTTTGCTTCCGGTCACGACCAGCTGTCTGCGGTCAAAGCCGTTAATCTCGGCGTCGCAGGTCTTGACGAACGAAACGCCGTTTTTGTATTTCAACACGCAAAAGCCGAAGTCGTTGGCGGTCACGCCGTCAATGCCCGTCGAACAGTTAAAGGGCGCGACGCTCTCGGGAAAACCGCAGAACAAAACGACAAGATCGATCAGATGACAGCCGAGAAAATACATCATGCCGCCCTTGAAGCACGACATCCACGCGCGCTTTTCACGCTCGTGCAGGATATTCATCTGCGCCTCGACACTGAAAATGTCGCCCAGTTTTCCCTCTTCCTTTAATTTCAGAGCATGCTGCACCGCCGGATTGTTACGGTACATATAGCCGAGCGTGAGAACCAGACCCTTTTCCTTTGCCATGTCGCAAAGGCGGTGAAATTCACTCGAATTTTCGCTTCCGGGCTTATCCATATGGACGGGATAACCTGCCCGAATGACCTTTTGCGCCCACGGTACCAGCGCATGCTCGGCGGTCTCTATGATAAATCCGTCGGGCTTCAGTTCAAGCGCTTCTTCGAAGCTCAGAAATTTTCCCTTAAAGCCCCAGTTGTCGCGCAGATCCTTTTGATACTCGGGATTATCTTCGATAATGCCCAACAGATCGACTTTTTCGGGAATGACGTTGACGATGCTGTTGTAAAGACACCATGCGTGGTCGTGGCGTGTTCCGATTTGCACCAAACGAAATTTTTCCATAACGGTTTGCCCTTTCTCCAAATTATAAATTGTGCTTTTCTATGTATTTATCCATGCGGTCACAGATCTCGCTTTTCGGGAAAAGCGGCTCGGCGGTCGCGGCGGTATAGGTCTCGCCGAAGGCGGCGGGGTTGAGAAGCAGCCGCGCGATCATGCGCGCGACATCCCCCGCCCGGCTCATGGTTCCCATTACCGAAAGAGCTTCTTTCGGCAAAAGAACGGTTTTCTTTGCCCATATGCGGCGAATAAACATCGGGGCTTCCAATGTCACCGGTTGAAAACGCCGCTTGGAATAGGTGATGGCGGGACGGACGATCGAATAATTTCTCCGCGCCGCTTTACGCAGTATATCCTCGCCCAGTGCCTTATAAAGCGAATATTCGCCCTTTTGCAAAGCGAGAAACCGCTTGTCGGTCGATACGTCGAGAAGACGAGGCGACTCCTCGGTCGTCACGGCGTCCCTGTCGGCATAAACGCGGTAAGAGGACAAAAAGAGGTAATGACCGGTGCTTTCCAAAAGCTTGTCGCGGCGCGGAAGAAACGTTTTTGCGGGATCGGAATATATAAGAAAATCCACAATGCCCGCCTATTCGTTTTGCAAAAGAGGAAAAAGATTTTCATCTTTTGACGCGTCGGTCAGGATATAGCGCAGATCGGGATGATCGGAAACGGCGTGATCCAGCGTCACACCGTCCACGGCATAGCCCATGGACAGAAGCTCAGGAACAAGATAACAGCCCATCGTGCCTGTCGCGCCCGGAACCGGTATTTTCTTTTTCATCGCAAAAGCTTCTGCGCTTTTTGCCCGCGTCGGCTCTTTCAGTTAAGCTTCCGCCAGTCGAACTGCACGCAGACAGGAAAACGGTTTTCGGCAAGACGGCTGTAGACCTCATGCGCCTCCTCGGGCGAATGTGTTTCACGGATGAGCGTTTTCAACTGCAGTCTTCCCGCGCGGACAAGCCGCATGGCGGCGGTGATATCGTCGCATTCCGTCCAGAAATGCTCCGAAGAATCGTCTTCGGGACGGGCGTTGGTGTGCGCGCCGACCATGGTGATGCCGGGGCAGTGGACCTTGTGATAATAATCGATGGTAAAGTTCGAGTCGCGGGTGCAGCCGAGAAGCGCAACTCTTCCGAAGCGCGCCATAACGTCCAAAAGACGGTCGAGCGCGGGACCGTTGCCCGTCACCTCGACGGCGGCGTTGACCATGCGTCCGTCGGTCACGCGATTTACTTCGTCGACAAATTCGGGCTTTGTCGGGTCAAAAGCGTAATCCGCGCCGAATTGCAGCGCCAGCTCGCGGCGTTCGGGGTTCGGATCGGAGGCAATGACGGGATAAGCGCCGCAGGCGCGCTGGATCATGATCGACATCATGCCCAAAATGCCCAGTCCCACCGTCATGGCGGATTCGCCGATCTCGAGACGGCTCTTGCGCACGCCCGCGAGCGGGAAGGTGCAGATGTGCAAAAGTGCGCCCTCCTCGAACGAAAGGTCGTCGGGCAATTTATGCACAAATCTTTCGGGGAAAACATGGTATTCGGCGTGCTGTCCCCAGCTGGTGTAAACGCGGTCGCCTACCTTGAGATCGCGCACTCCCTCGCCCACTTTTTCGATCACGCCCGCGCCGCTGTAGCCTAAAATGCGGGGGAACAGCACCGGTCCGCGATAATCGCCGCCGACGTTCGGGTCACCCATCAGGTTGGCACGCTCGGTTCCCGCGCTGACGGTCGTTACCATGGTATGCACCATGACCTCGCCCGCTTTGGGCTCACGCAGGTCAAAGGGACAAAGCCGGGCTTCTCCCGGAGAAACAAATTCAATACGACGAATGTCCATAAAAAACAACCTCCGTTATTTTGATTTTTAAGACTCGGGCAGAGCTTCTCCGCCCTATTTTCTTCATATTACCCCAAAACGCAGAAAAACAAAATAGGCGATTCTATGAAAAAAGGGTACGATTCTATGATGTCGAAAGGCGCCGTGTGCGGAATGTTTCGGCTCTTTTCCTCATACAGTGAAAAAGAACAAGGGAAAACGAAGGAGAATTTATTATGCGTATTCGACGAATTTTCGCGCTTTTTGCGGGCTGTCTGATCCTACTCTGTTCCTGTTCATCGGGGAGAGACAGCGGGAAACAAAAATTGAAAGAGGTGCTGTACGGAGATTTTTCGACGGAGCTTTCTTACGTCTTTTCCTCCGAGGGAAAAGAGCTTGCGGGACAGGCGCACATAACCAAAAACGGAGCGGACATAACACTCGAATTCCTGTCGCCCGAAGCGCTTGCGGGGGTGACGGCACAAAGCGGAGAGGACGGTCTTTCCGACACGATCTCCTTTGAATATTACGGCATACGCATTCCGCTCCCGCAGGGAGCGTTCTCCAAAATGAATCTTTTGCTCTCGCTGTTCTCGGGCTCGACGGCGTCCTCCGTGACCGAGCTTTCCGACGCGGAATTTCTGCCGCTTGCGCCGAGCGATGCGGAAAAAGAAAACGCCGAGGGAAAAGAGCTTCGCGTCTGCACCGTTCCCCTCTCGTGCGGAGGGGAAGCGACGATCGTGTTCGACCGAAATTCCGGGTATCCCGTGTCCTTCTCGGCAAGAAACGAGAGCGCGGGCGTGCGCGGGGAAGTGACGGAATGGAAAACGGAAAGCTGAACAAACGGAAAATGGAAAGTTGAAAATGGAAAGCGGAGAGCGGAAACGGGAAAGGAGATCACAGGAAGACGTTACGTACGTTACGGTCACACCCTCCATCCGAGTGCGCTCGGTGTTATGTTAACCGAAGCTGTTATTTCCCACATCACAAAGTGATGTGGCACTTTCGTCACGGCTTCGCCGCGACACCTTCGCCTCCCTGCACTGTGATCTTCGGTTCAAGTTGCACTGTGATCTTCGATCAAGTGCGAAAGGCTCTTGTGCGCTCGGCGTTAGCTCAACATAACACGGATAATGTGAAAAGGGATTCCGACCATCGGAATCCCTTTTCACGGCAACACCCGCCGTAGGCGCGACCATCGGAATGCAATCTTCGCGGCAACACTCACCGTAGGTGTGAAATTGAATTCCGACCACCGGAATTCAACTTCACGGCAACACCCGCCGCAGGCGCGACCATCGGAATCTCACTTCACGGCAGGGAATGTTTACAAAGTTCGGTATATTTTTCGGACGCTTTGGGTGTATAATACATACTGTATGTTTATCTTTGCGGGAATAGCCGCAAACGATACAACAGAAAGGAAAAAATTATGTCCCACAAGAAAAAAGCCGTAGGTTATGCGCTGACGCTGATTCTTTCGGGTGCGCTTTTGTTCACCTCCTGTTCGGGGGATCAAAACGCCGCAAGCCCCGACGGAAAAGTCACCGCCGAACCCGACGGAAAGGAATATACCTTCCAATATCCCGACTCGTGGCAGGTTCTGCGCTCGGACAGCATGATCGCCATCGCCTCGCCCGACGGCGGAAAAGCCAACATCACCGTCGCGGGCTACACTTTGCCCGACACCTACACCACGCTTTCGGACTACGTTCATGACGAGACGACGGGTTATATCCATTATTTAAAGGAAAATTTCGGCGACCGCATCGAGGTCTCCGAGGAGACCTCTCCCGAATATACCGTCGCCGATCACGACAGCGTGTGTCTGATCTACCACATAAAAATCGGAGAGGATGACTATCATTTCGCAACGGTTCTGACCGTTCTGCCGACCATGGGAAGCCCGTATCTTTACGAAATCACGTATACGGCGGCGGATGAAGCGGTCTATGACGAACATATCGGCGTCTTCCGCGACGCTTTGCAATCGTTCACCTTCCGTTGACAAAACGAAAGGAATAAACCGAATCGAAAGGATAAAAAACAATGTCCGTTATCTCCAAAATTTTCGGAACACATTCCGAACGCGAGGTCAAAAAATTAAACCCTCTTCTCGATAAAATCGACTCTCTTTCCGATAAATACAAAGCCATGAGCGAAGCCGAGCTTCGCGGCATCACCGAAGTATTCCGCAACCGTCTTGCCGAAGGCGAAACGCTCGACGATCTTTTGCCCGACGCTTTTGCCGCCGTCCGCGAGGCATCGTGGCGCGTTCTCGGCAAGCGTCATTACCGCGTTCAGCTTATCGGCGGCATCATCCTGCATCAGGGACGCATCGCCGAGATGAAGACCGGTGAAGGCAAGACCCTTATGGCGACCCTGCCCGCTTACCTCAACGCGCTTTCGGGAAAAGGCGTTCACGTCGTTACCGTCAACGATTACCTTGCCCGCCGCGACAGCGAATGGATGGGAAAGGTGTACAACTATCTCGGCATGTCGGTCGGTCTGATCGTAAACGGCTTAAAGCCCGCTCAGCGCCGCATTGCCTACGGCTGTGACATTACCTACGGCACCAACAACGAGTTCGGCTTCGATTATCTGCGCGACAACATGGTCGCGTATCTTTCCGACACCGTTCAGCGCGGTCATGCCTTTGCCATCGTCGACGAGGTGGACTCCATTTTGATCGATGAGGCGCGTACCCCGCTTATTATCTCGGGTGTCGCCGAAAAATCAAACGAATTGTATATCACCGTCGATAAATTTGCCCGCTCGCTGCGTATGTGCAAGGTGAAAGAGCTGGATGACAAAGAGGAAAACGACGATCTTGGCGGCGATTATATCGTCGACGAAAAGGCGCACACCGTCGTTCTGACCGCCGCCGGTATCAAAAAGGCGGAGGAATATTTCCACATCGAAAACCTCTCCGACCCCGAAAACATCACCCTTTCGCACCATATCAATCAGGCGATCCGCGCCTACGGTATCATGCACAACGACATCGACTACGTTGTAAAGGACGACGAGGTCTTGATCGTCGATACCTTCACGGGACGTATCATGGAGGGCAGACGGTATTCGAACGGTCTGCACCAGGCGATCGAGGCAAAGGAAGGCGTCAAGATCAAAAACGAATCGAAAACGCTTGCCACCATCACCTTCCAGAACTATTTCCGTATGTATCACAAGCTCTCGGGTATGACCGGTACGGCGCTCACCGAGGAGGAAGAATTCCGCGAGATCTACAACCTCGACGTCGTGGAGATCCCGACCAACCGCCCCATGATCCGAAAGGATATGCCCGACTCGGTGTTCATCAGCGAAAAGGGCAAAATGGACGCGATCCTTGCCCAGATCAAGGAATGTCACGAAAAAGGGCAGCCGATCCTCGTCGGTACGGTCTCCATCGAAAAATCCGAGGAGCTGTCCTCCGTTTTGAAGAAAAACGGAATCCCGCACACGGTGCTCAACGCCAAATATCATGAAAAGGAAGCCGAGATCGTCGCGCAGGCGGGCAAATTTGCCGCCGTCACCATCTCGACCAACATGGCGGGACGCGGAACCGACATTATGCTCGGCGGCAACCCCGAATTCATGGCGAAGAACGAAATGCGCAAGGCGGGACGCACCGAAGAAGAGATCAGCGCCGCAACGAGCTATTATGCCACGGCGGACGATGAGGTCATCGCGCTTCGTGCGGAATATGCCGAGCATCTGAAGAAATTCGAAGAAGAAGTTGCGCCCGAGGCAAAGCGGGTCGCCGAAGCGGGAGGTCTTTTCATCCTCGGTACCGAGCGTCATGAGAGCCGCCGTATCGACAACCAGCTCCGCGGACGTTCGGGACGTCAGGGCGACCCCGGCGCTTCGCGCTTCTGCCTGTCGCTCGAGGACGACCTTATGCGTCTGTTCGGAAGCGAGCGCATCATCGAAATGATCCGCAAGATGGGCATCGACGAGGACACCCCGATCGACGCAAAGCTTCTTTCCAACTCCATCGAATCGGCGCAGAAGCGTCTGGAGGGACAGAACTTCGAGCGCCGCAAGACGGTTTTGATGTTCGACGACGTTATGAATCAGCAGCGCGAAAAGATCTACGGTCAGCGCCGCGAGGTTCTGGAAGGCAAGGATGTCAAGGGCACAATCCTCGGCATGATCGACGAATATGTCCGCAGCACGGTGGGAACGTATCTGTACGACGATATTCCCGACAACTGGAATTTCGATTCGCTCCGTTCCGCCCTTCTCGGCTATCTTACGACCGAAGAGGATTTCCATTATACGCAAAAGGATTTTGACCGCCTTACGAAATACGATATCGAAGAAGAGCTGGTCGAGCGTGCGCACAAGATTTACGAGCAGAAAGAGGAATTGTTCCCCGACGGAAAGCTTCGCGATGTCGAACGCGCCGTTCTGCTTCGCGCCGTCGACGAGGCATGGGTCGATCACATCACCGCGATGGACGATCTGCGCGGCAGTATCGGTCTGCGCGCTTACGCGCAGGTAAGCCCGATCGTCGCGTACCGCCGCGAAGGCTCGGATATGTTTGACGAGATGGTCGCCAACATCCGCGAGGAGACCGCCAAGAGAATGCTCCGCGTTATGCCGGTCGCCGAGGTGAACCGTTTGGATATTTCGAAATCCATCGTCGGCGAGGGATTGAAACAGGATCGTCCTCCCGTTCAGGCTTCCGCCCGTCAGAACGAGGTGCAGAACAGCGTTTACGGCTCGGCGGCAAAGCCGCAGGCAGCCAAAACGCCCGTGCGCGTGACGAAGGTCGGACGCAACGATCCTTGTCCGTGCGGCAGCGGCAAAAAGTACAAGAAATGCTGCGGCAGAAACGAAAACGACGAATAAATTTTCCCGACCCCGCACCCGCTTTTTCGTGCGGGGTCGGCTTCTTTTTGCATTTCACATTTTCTCATCCGTTATTTACTCCGTTCATCAATCAAAGGAAAAAGCAAAGGAAAAACATCGATGGGCTTCGGACTTCTGTGCGTCGGATATATGACGCTTCTTCTCTTTCGGGTAATTCCGATCGAACCGATAGGATTTTATTTGATAACGACGGCGCTCGACAAACTGGAAAAACAAAACGCCGCCTTCCGTCCCGCCAAATTTGCGGCGGGCGCGCTCTTCTTCGAATCGATTTTCGGCGCCTTTTTGTGGATCGACCGACGGTGCGATCTGAACTTTTCGTTCCTTTCGTCGCCGCGTATCGACACAGCTGAGCAGATCGCATATTACGCGGGGATTTTTGTCTTTTATTTTCTGCTCTTTCGCGGGATAAAGGCGATTTGCGGGCAGGTCGGCTATCTGAAGGGCGTGCGCGGCGCGCGGTCGCTGAGCGCCGCGGCGTGTGTTTTCGTTTTGGCGGAGCTTTTGACGTTTGTCCCCTCGCTTCGTCCGTATCTTTCGCTCCCGCTGATCCTGTTTCAGCTTCTCTTTATGCTCGGCGTTTTCTTCCTTCTCTTCTCGTGCTACCGCATGATCGTGACCGACGAGATGCTGGAAAAGGAAGAGGAAAAGTACAACGCCTTTTTGGAAAAGAACAAAAGAGCGCCGAAAAAGCCGAGGGGCGAAGCAAAAAAGAGCGGCGAAAAATTTCGCGCCCGCAAGGGTAAATGAGAAAAGAATAATTTCATATCATTTTACTGTGATTAAGCATTCGATAAAAAGGAGGGGACGTTTTGGGCTTCCGTTTGATTTTGGCAGGGCTGATTTTTTTCTTTAATCCCTGTATAAACATCGTGGATTTTTTGCCCGACGGGATCGGCTGTATCCTCATCGCGGCGGGACTTTCCCGTCTTGCCGATGTCGGCGACCGTTTTTACGATGCGCGGAAATATGCGCGCGTCATGATCGCGGTCTACGCGGCGAAGCTCGCTTTTTCGCTGTATATACCCGCACGGTGGAGTGACGGACTTTTACCGATGACCTTCATTTTTTCGGTTCTTGAGATCCTGTTTTTCATTTTGTTTTTTACCTCGCTTTTCGGGGGCATCGAATACGCCGCAAATCTGCACGGGGGGGACGCGCATTTGAAAACGCTCGGCGATGTGTCGCGCTTTTGCGTGCTGTTTTCGGTGATAAAATGCGCGCTTGCTTTTCTCCCTGAATCGTTCGCGCTGTTCCCCGAACCCGAGCCTGACTATTCCTACCGTGCAGCTCGGATTTTCACACTCGCCGACGCAAAGCCGTATGCCGTCCTGCTGTGCTTCGTCGCGACGCTTGTGCTCGGCATCCTGTATCTTGTGCAGATCGCGCGCTTTTTTCATGCGCTGGCGAACGACCGTGACTTCTGCGGCAATCTGTACGCGATCTATCGCGAGCGGGTGCTGGAAAATCCCCATCTTGTCGCGCGGCGGCGCTTTCGCCGATTCTTTTTCTTGCTGCTGATCGGCGTTTTGCTTCTGCTCGATCTTACGATCGATGCGGTGAATTTCACTCCCGATCTTCTTGCCTATCTTGTATTTTTTGCGGCGGCATGGCTTTTGGCAAAAGACCGAAAACTTCTGCTCTTTGCGATCCCTCTTTGCGCCGTGTCGGTCGCGCGAACGGTTTTTCAAAGTCTGTGCGACGCGGGTGTGAACCGTATTATGGAGTACGAATCGTACTTTTCGATCGACTTTGCGCCGCTGTACAACGGCAGCGCGATTTATATCCTGTCGGCGCTGATGCTTGCCGAGGGCGCGTTGTTCTTTTTCTTCATGCACCGCGTGATCTCGGACACGGCGGGCGAGTATGAAAAGACCTGCGAAAAGCCGTTTTTGACGACGGGAACGCTTGTTTTCACGGGATTGCACGCGGTTTTCTCGCTTCTTGCCGCTGTTTTCCCGCTGTGCAAAGCGTATTATTATCATGTTTATGTGAACGATACGCTCGTCTACGCGGGATACGACCGAATCAGCGAAGCGTTCGAGCTTGCGCAGGGGTACGCCGTGATCGCGGTGATTCTTTTGACGGCTCTCTTCTTTGTTTACTATGTTTCACTCTCACGAAAGGCGGATATGGAGCTTGCTCCGCCCGAATACCGGTAACGCAGTATGATTTGTGATTCTTATAAAACCGAAAAGCTGTACGATACATCGCCCTATGCCGCGGAGTTTACCGCGAAGGTGCATTCCATCGAAGAAGCAAAGAACGGATACGCCGTGATTTTGGACAAAACGCTGTTTTTTCCCGAGGAGGGCGGACAAAGCTGTGACCGCGGAACGCTGAACGGCGTAAAGGTAACACACGTTTCGATTGAAAACGGCGTAATCTCGCATTTCTGCGAAACGCCGCCCGCCGAAATCGGCGAGACGGTCGCGGGAAAGATCGATTTTGCACCGCGCTTTCGCAATATGCAGAACCACACGGCGGAGCATATCGTGTCGGGTCTGGTACACACGCTGTATTCCTACAATAATGTAGGGTTTCATCTCGGGCACGACGAGGTGACAATGGATTACGACGGAACGTTTTTGCCCGAAGACCTTGAAACGATCGAAAAACGCGCCAACGAAGTTGTATATCAAAACCTTGCCGTGACGGCGGTCTATTATGCAAAAGAAGAAGCGGCAGCGCTTTTTTACCGCAGTAAAATCGAGATCGACGGCGCGATCCGCATCGTCACGATTCCGGACGTCGACGTCTGCGCTTGCTGTGCGCCGCACGTCGCGCACACGGGCGAAATCGGCGCGATAAAGCTCTTGTCCGCCGAGCACTATAAGGGCGGAACGCGCGTACATATGCTGGCAGGAAGCGACGCGCGGGAGGATTACGCCGCAAAGCACGCGGCAGTCGCGAAGATTTCGACGGCGCTGTCCGTGAAGCCCGACGATGCGGCAAATGCCGTCGAACGGCTCATGGACGAAAATGCCGCGCTCGGCGCAAGGCTTACCCTTTTGCAAAAGGCGCTGTGCCGCGCGTATGCGGAAGGTGTTCCGACGGGAACGGCGCTGTATTTCCGCGTTTTTTCACCCGACGAGATGAACGCGAACGGACTTCGGGTGCTTGCGGATCGGCTTCTTTCACGCTGTCGGCTCTGCGCGCTGTTCCTACAAAGCGATAAAGAAGACCGTGTTTTTCAATTCCTACTGGCTTCGTCTGAATTGAATGTTTCCGATATTTACAAGGACTTCTCCGCCTGCCTGAACGCCAAAGGCGGCGGCAGAGCACCCTTTGTTTCGGGACGAGTCGAAGCGGATGCGAAAACAATTTCCGACTATTTTACCGGGATTAAATTGTGAGGTGTTCTCCTTGAAAGGCAAAACCAACGCCATGCGCCTTTTGGAAGGCGCAAAAATCGAATATCTGCCACTCGAATATGAGGTCGACGAAAACGACCTTTCGGGTATGCATATCGCAAAACAGCTCGGCCGCGACCCCGACACCATGTTCAAAACCATCGCCGCGCGGGGCGAAAAACACGGCATTTTGGTCTTTTGTATCCCCGTTTCGTGCGAGATCGACCTGAAAAAAGCCGCAAACGCCGCTGAGGACAAGCGCGTCGAGCTTCTCCCCGTAAAAGAGCTGCTCGGCGCGACGGGCTATATTCGCGGCGGCTGTTCGCCCATCGGAATGAAGAAAAAATATCCGACCTTCATCGACGAGAGCTGTCTCCTCTTCGACAAAATCACAGTCAGCGCCGGTATCCGCGGCTGTCAGCTCGAGATCGAGACCGACAAACTGATCCCCTTTTTGGAAGCGAAGACCTGCGACATTATCCGCGCCTAGCGGCGCGCCTGCGGCGGGCGGCTGCCGTGAAGTTGAATTCCGATGGTCGCGCCTACGGCGGGTGTTGCCGTGAAAAGGGATTCCGATGGTCGCGCCTAGCGGCGCGCCGTTGCCGTGAAGTTGAATTCCGATGGTCGGAATTCAACTTCACACTGCTTTTGTTATGTCGGCGATAACTTGCCCTACCCATGTTATGCTGACATAAGGTTTTGATGCGTAACCGCGCCTTCCCCTCGATCACGGCGGCCTTCGGTTCAAGCTGCACTGTGATCTTCGATCAAGTGGGGAAGGTGTCACGGCGAAGCCGTGACGAAAGTGCCGCATCACTTTGTGATGTGAGAGAAATTTTGCCTGCGGCAAAATATTCCCGTGCGCAATAACAGATTCAGTTGACGCAGCGCACTGCTGTCATCCGCAAACAAGCGGCGTTTTCCCTTCGTGCGGAGTTTCTTTTTCTTTCGTTTCTGAGAGAAAAAAACCAAAAAGAAAGAAAATTTAAGGGCTTACGCCCTTAAAAATCCACCGATTGTACAAACTTGCCGGCTCAATCAAAAACAGCATGTTTGTCTTTGCCGCCATTACCGGTCGCGCTTCATCTTGCTTTGTCGCCCTTCGGGCGGGGGAAAATTGTACGAAGCGGGGAAAAAAGCAGGAGCGACCAATGGTCGCCCGCACCTGCGGTGAGCGTTGCCGCGCCTGCGGCGAGCATTGCCGCGAAGTTTGAATTCCGATGGTCGGAATTCAACTTCGCCCTATCCATGTTATGTTGACATAAAATTTTGATGCGTAATGAAGCCTTCCCCACTTGATCGAAGATCACAGTGGAACTTGAACCGAAGGTCACAGTGAATTGAGGGGAAGGCTTCGGTACACTCGACGTTAGCTTACCATAACACGGATAATGTGAAAAGGGATTCCGACCGGCGGAATCCCTTTTCACGGCAACACCCGCCGTAGGCGCGGCAACTGCGGCGCCGCAAGGCGCGACCATCGGTCGCCCCACAAAATTTTTGCCGACATAACATGGCAGGTCAAATTCTTACCGGCATAACAAAGGTAGTGTGAAATTGAATTCTGACCATCAGAATTCATTTTCACGGCAATACTCACCGTAGGTGTTGATTTTTTCGGGGGAATGCGTTATAATAGAGGATGTATATTTGTTTCATCGAGGGAGGCGGACAAAATCGACGCGAATATTCTTCTTGCGGCAAGTCTCGGCGCAAACGTTTTGCTTTGCGGCGCGCTGATCGGTTCTTGTCTGCATGCCCGAAAAAAAGACAAGCGTGCTTATGAAAAAGAGGAAAACGGCAAGCTTTTTCTTAGGACCGTGACCCACGACCTGCGATCGCCTCTTGCCAACATCAAGGGCTTTGCCGAGCTTTTGGCGGCGGGCACTTTATCGGAGGAGAAGAGCGCGGAGGCGCTGGCGCTTATCGCTTCGGAAGCCGATCGGCTTGCGTCGGTTGCAAACCGACTGACCGAAGGCGAGGACGCGCCGCTTTCGCTTTCGAGCTTCGATCTTTCGGAATGTGTCCATCGTCTTACGCTCATTCTTGACGGCAAGGCAAAAAAGCGCGGCGTTTCGTTTTGCGAGAAGGGCTTTTCGCCCGACGAGCCGCATTATGTCCGCGCCGACGAGAGAGCGATTCGGGAGGTTTTATACAATCTCTGCGACAATGCCGTAAAATATGCCGATGAGAACACGCCCGTCACCGTCGCGCTTTCCGAAGACGGCGGGAGAGTCTATGCTTCGATCGAAAACATCTGCCGCGATTTCGACCCCGCCGACGGCGAGAAGATCTTTTCCGCGGGCTATCGCGGAAAATCGGGAACCGCTTCCGTCGGCAGCGGACTCGGGCTTTCGATCGCCCGATCGCTCTTATTGCGCCACGGACAGGAATGCGCTCCCGTTTTTTCCTTTGAAAACGGCGTCCTGCGCATTTCATTTTCGCTTGAAAAAGCGCCGGAATATTCGGAATATACCGAGGCGCAAGGCGAAGGCGAAGGCGAAGGCGAAGGTAAAGGCGAATAAAAGCGTCGTTCAAAATCCGCCCGGCACAAACGCAGGGGAAGCATATGCGTTTAGAACATATGTTCTTTTTTTGCCGTACCCGACCGTGCAATTCAATTGCGCGGAATCACGGGGGAAAAACAAGAATATTTTAAGAAAGGAGGAAAAAATATGAACGATATAGCCATTGACCTCGGCACATCCACCGTGCAGGTCTATGTTAAGGGAAAAGGCGTTGTTTTGCAGGAGCCGTCGGTCGTTGCGGTTGACAAAACCTCGGGAAAGGTTTTGAAGATCGGGCGCGAGGCCGAGCTTATGCTCGGGCGCACCCCCGGCAACATCGCGGCGGTTCGCCCGCTTTCGGGCGGCGTTATCTCGGATTATGACGCCACGCTGAAATTGCTTCAGGGACTGATCCGCCGCGCCGTTTCGCAAACCTTTTTCAAACCCCGTATAATCGTCTGCGTTCCGAGCAGTATTACTGAGGTCGAAGAGCGCGCCATCTGCGACGCGACCATCCGTGCGGGCGCAAAGAAGACCTATCTGATCGAAGGAACGGTCGCCGCCGCCATCGGCGCGGGCATTGATATTTCCAAGCCCGTCGGCAATCTTGTCGTCGATATCGGCGGGGGAACGACCGACGTCGCCGTCATTTCGATGCACAACGTCGTAACGGGCGAATCGATCAAAATTGCGGGCGACGCGCTGAACGAAGCAATCATTAAATACATCCGCCGCAAATACAATATGTTGATCGGGGAGCGCACCGCCGAAGAAGTAAAAATCCGAATCGGCACGGCGTGGCCGTGCGAGGTGGTCAGCACCATGCAGGTGAAAGGGCGCTGTCTGATCGAAGGACTTCCCAAGATGATCGAGCTTTCGACGACCGAGCTTCTGGAAGCCATTGAAGAGCCTGTGACCTCAATCGTCAATGCGATCTGTGCCGTTATCGAACGCACACCGCCCGAGTTGGTCGGCGATATTGCCGCAGCGGGAATCGTCATGACGGGCGGAAGCGCCCGCCTGAACGGACTGGATAAGCTGATCGAGCACGTAACGGGCATTCGCACCTTTATTGCCGACAATCCCGACAAATGCGTCGCAATCGGCGCGGGACGTTCGCTCGACAATCTGTCGCTTCGCTCGGCGGGAACCATCAACCTTGCCCGCAAACAGCAGGAAAGATTATAAAAACCGCTTTGTTTCACGTGAAACAAAGCCCAAACCATGCGAAACAATGTTTCATGTGAAACATTTTGTGTAAATCGAAACACATTCGACACAAACGCAAAAACGCGAACAGAACGGGACAAAGCTCTATGACGTATGATTTACAGCACCGCAGTCCTGCCGAAGAGCGGGCAATCGGCAATATTTTGCACGGCTTTCAAAGCGGATGCCGCGCGCACGCCTATATTCTGGAGGGCGGAAGCGCCGCTTCACGCATGCGCTGTGCGCTTTATCTTGCCTGCGCGCCGGTTTGCGAAGAACCGCAAAACGGCAGACCTTGCCTGAATTGCCGCGGATGCCGCGCCGTGATCGACGGCGAACACGACGATGTAAAGGTCATCGTGCCCGAAGACGGCAAGGACATTAAGGTAGACGCAGTGCGCGAACTGCGCAAAGACGCCTATGTACTGCCGACGCAGTGCGATTATCATGTATACATCGTGTCGGAATGTCAAAAAATGAACGCCTATGCGCAGAACGCGCTTTTGAAGTTGCTTGAAGAGCCGCCCGAAAACACCGTGTTCTTTCTACTTGCTCCGACAAAAGAACTGCTCTTGCCGACCGTCGTTTCGCGCGCGCAGGCGCATCATCTGGGTATCGCGTCGCTCGAAGAAGAAATTGCCGATTTTGATACCCGTTTTTCTTCGTTTGACGCCGAAACACGAAAAGAAACGGCAAAATTACAGCGATTTGCCGATAAAATTGAGCTTTCCGAAACGGCACTGCGCGTTTATCCGAAAGCGAAAGAGATCCTTTTGCAATATTATATTGAAAAAAACACGCGCCTGAACGAAGCGCTCCCGACAAACGAAGCCGAGCTTTCGTTCACGCTCTGCCTGCTTGCCGCCGCGGCGCGCGATATTGCCGTGCGCAAGCGCGACAAAGACGCCGAATTGTTCGTCTTTTCGGAAAACGACCCGAATTTTAAAAAAGCTTTCGGCGGCATGAGCCTGAAAAGAGCGCTCGAGCTGTATGACGCTTTTACCGAAGCCGCCGATTCCGTACGCGAATACGGAAACCGAAATGCCGTTCTGACGGTCTTGTATACCAAGATACGCTGACGGCTCAACAGAAAGGATATAGATTCTCCGATATGGAAAAGAAAGACCGTAATGTAATGCCGGGTGACAGTGAGATCGTCACCAAAAAAGGTTTTCTCATCTCTCCGCCTCCTCAAAAAAGGGCTAAGAAGCCCCTCGCGTCGATTTTAAACAGTGACGCGGGATACAAAGGGGAGGGGAGCGCCCGCGCAGACAAGAACGAAGCAAGAAACGAAAATAGAAACGAAAACAAAAACGAAAAACGCGGCGAAAACCGCGGCGGTCGCCCCGACCGCCCGAGCCGCCCGCAAAAAAACCGTCCGCCCCGCACCGATAAGCCGCAGAATGCCGGCGCAAACGGCGGCGATAACACAGACGCGAACGGAAACGGCAACGGAGCAAAAAAAGACCGCACAAACCGTCCGCCGCAGAAGAACCGTCCGCAAAAGGGCACACGTCCGCAAAACGGACAAAATATGCAGAATGACCGCTCGCAAAACCGTCCCGAGCGAGGACAAAACGACGTAAATACAAACGCGTCCCGCGCGGACGGCAAAAACTCCCGCCGTCCCGAAAAAACGCGCCCCAACGATAGCCGTACCAAAGGAGCAAAGCCGAATATATCGCGTCCCGAAACAGGCACAAGCGGAAAAGGCGCACGCCCGCAAAAACAGCAGAAACGCCTGTCGGTGCTGTCCGATCTCGGTTTTAATTCCGAGGCGTTCTTCGGACGCTCGAACGAGCCGCAGGAAAATCCCGAGGTCGAAGAAAAGATCGATTACTCTAAGGCGATCCCTCTGCGCGATCAAATCTATCCGCCGAAGGTCGAAAAAACCGAGGATGCGGCGGAAAACGAGACCGAAAAGTTCGAGATCATCGGCGTTCGGTTCAAAGAGGCAGGCAAGATTTATTATTTCGACCCCGACGGAAAAAACGTGCCCTACGGCACGCCCGTCATCGTGGAGACCGCACGCGGAAGGGAATACGGCTACACCGCCATTTCCAACCGCAAAGTTCCCGTCGATACCGTCGTTTCACCGCTGAAAAAGATCATCCGTCTCGCAACGCCCGATGATACCGAGCGTATGCTTGCCAACAAAGATCAGGAAAAAGCCGCCGAGAGCGTTTTTATCGAAAAGGTCAAAAAGCTGAAGCTCGATATGCACCTTGTCGGCGTGGAATATACTTTTGACAACACAAAACTGCTCTTTTATTTCTCCGCCGAAGGGCGCGTGGATTTCCGCGAGCTGGTCAAAGAGCTTGCCTCGGTCTTCCGCACCCGTATCGAACTGCGGCAGGTCGGCGTCCGTGACGAAGCAAAGCTGCTGGGCGGACTGGGCGTTTGCGGCAGACCGCTTTGCTGTAAGACTTTTCTCGGCGAATTTGCTCAGGTTTCCATCAAAATGGCAAAAGACCAGAATCTTTCGCTGAATTCCTCCAAAATTTCGGGCACCTGCGGCAGACTTCTCTGCTGTCTGCGCTATGAGGACGCCGTCTATCAAAAAGAATACGAGCGCACCCCCAAGGTCGACGCGATCGTCGAGACCAAAGAGGGCAAAGGAATCGTCACCGAGGCATTTCCCCTGAAAGGAATCGTCAAAGTTCGTCTGAATGACAAACCCGACACCCCGCCGCAGTCTTTCCCGCGCGATGAAGTGACGGTGGTAGGATATGCCAAATCATCCAAGCATAACCACGAAGAAGCCGAACTGAAAGCCCTTGAAAAAGAATAACCCCCCTGCGGGGAGCGTTTGCCGTGAAATTGAATTCCGATGGTCGGAATTCAACTTCGCCCTACCTATGTTGTGTCGATAAAAATTTGACTTACTCATGTTATGTTGACATAAGATTGCGATGCGCAACAGAGCCTTCCCCTTGATTCACTGTGATCTTCGATCAAGTGGGGAAGGTGTCACGGCGAAGCCGTGACGAATGAGGTGCCGCCTACGAAGTAGGCGGAGCCGAAATGACAGCTTTCGGTGAGATGGAATTTTAGTGGCGCGGTGAAAATGCACATAATGTTGTGTCAGCAAAAGCTGTTACTGCGCATTCGCCCGCACCAAAGGCGCGGGCGCACCTCGTCCACCGCTACGCAGTCCCCCTTCCCCACTTGATCGAAGATCACAGTGTTGTAATTTGAAAATACAGACACTTATGTTGTTCTTGTCGATTTGATAAAAATTTGGACTTTCCCATGTTATGTCGGCAAAAAATCTCGCTCCGCACGGAAGAACTAAGCTTGGATCAAGCCTTCTCGAAGGCTTGCGGGGTGTCGGGGCGGCGCCCCGAGCAAAGCCCCGAGCAAAGCCCCGAGCAAAGCCCCGAGCAGAGCCCCGAGCAAAGCCCCGAGCAGAGCCCCGACTGCCGTGGGAGCGCATTCCCGTGAATACCCGACACAAATCTTTCATTTTTAATTCTTTATCGCCGCGCGCGTTTTGTATATAATAGATAGTGTTTGAAAAAAACGCCGCGCGGAAATTTTCGCGAAAGGAAAAAAGACATGAACGAAAAACGCTCCTATTATGAAAAAGCCTGCCGTCGGGTTCGTCTCGCGCGGTACGGAGTGCTTTTGTTTTTGCTTCTGTTCGTGATCTTTTCCATGACCTTTTTCCGCGACGAGATCACCTTTGACAATTTTCGTTACCTGATGAAATACATCGAGGTAAGCCCGCCGAGCATGGGCGGGGAAGAAAACGTTCTTTCGATAACGGGCGGAAAAAACGCCTCGGCGCTTTTGAACGAAAAGCTCGTTCTGGCGGACGACGGAACGGTCGTTTCGTATGACCTTTCGGGACGAAAGCTTTTGTCCGAAAGCATTCGGTATCCGAACCCGTCGTATGTCAGCGACGACCGCTATATGCTCATCTATGACCGCGACGGAACGGGCATTTCGATCTGCAATTCCTTTTCCAAGGTCTGCGACAAAACTCTTTCGACCCCCATCGAATCGGCGGTGCTTTCGTCCGACGGCGGTTTTGCCGTCATCACGCGCGAAAAAAGCTACGCGGGCGGCTTTGCGGTCTATGATAACCGATATAAAAAGATCTACAGCTTTATGACCCGCTCGGCGGCGATCACCGATCTTTGTTACGACGGCAGGCAAAAGCGCGCCGCCTGCACGGCGCTCGACGCGCAAAACGGCGATTTTTACGTCGAGGTGTATACCTTCGATCTGACAAACGAAGACGACATCAAAGCAAAAGCTTCGCTCTCGGGTGAGCTTCCGCTCTCCATGTTCTGCGCCGACAAAAATTTCGCGCTCATGACCGACCGCGGGATTCATTTTTACGATTACGACGCAAACGAGACGGCGTTTTGCGATTTCGAATACGAAACGCCCGAATCGATCTATCGTTTTAACGATTTTTTTGCCGTCGTTTTAAAAAGCTCGCTTGCCGGAACCGATACGACGCTGCGGCTCTACGATTATGCGGGAACGCTCTTATTTACGCGCCGTTTTTCCTCCGAGCTTTCCTCCGTACATGCCGCAAACGGGTATTTATATGTGCTCGAACCGTATGAGCTGAACATTTTTTCTTATGACACCGAAGCGGACCGTTTCGGCGTTTCGGAGCTTGAAACGGTCGCGGCCGACGGTGAATACAAGGCGGTCTTTTCGCTGGAGGACGGCGAATACTTACTGCTTTCCGCTTCATCGGCGGTTCACCGAAGCGTGACGGCACCCGAGCAGACCGACGAAGAGCCGAGCGCTTGATGTCGGATTTCTTTTGAGAATCTTTTTCGGAGGACGGATCTATGACACTTTTTAAAAGCGGTCTTTTTCTCGATCTTATCGTAATCGCGATTTTTCTTTTTGATGTGTCGCTCGGTGCGCGGCGGGGCTTTATCCGCACGCTGTATCGCGGCTGCAAGCTGATTGTTTCGGCGGCGGCGGCTTTCTTCTTTGCCAAACCCCTCGCCTCGCTTTTGCGCGGGACCGCCTTTTATACGGGACTTCTTACCCGTATCGAAAAAACCGTGGGCGATTATTTCTCCGCCGCGTTCCGCAATGTGACCGATGCGGCGGCAATCGAATTTTCCGACGGGATGAAAACATTGCTTTCGGTTTTGGGACATACGCCCGAGGAAATTCGGGAACAATATGCAAAAATGCTGGCGGAGAAGGGTGAAAACGCCGTCGACGCACTGATTCAATATGTCGTCACGCCCGCGTGCGAATCGATCCTGAACGCGCTTTGCTTTATCGCGATCTTCTTCGCGACAGCGCTCATTTTGTACGTGCTCATGCGGCTTTTGAATTTCGTCGCCTCCGCGCCCGTGTTAAGCGGCGCGAATAAAGCGCTCGGGCTTCTGGCGGGACTTATCATCGCGGTTTTGCATATTCTCATTTTCCGCATGATCTTCGACGCGATCCTGCCCTATCTTGAAGGGCTGCAGATCGGAATCGATTCCGAATGTGTAAACAACGCGCATCTGTACGGCTATTTCGACCTCTTCCACCTCGCCTAGCGGCGCAGCAGTTGCCGCGAAGCTTGCATTCCGATGGTCGGAATGCAACTTCGCACCTACGGTGAGTGTTGCCGTGAAATTGAATTCTGATGGTCAGAATTCAATTTCACACTTACGGTGAGTGTTGCCGCGAAATACGGATTTCGGTGGTCGAAATTCGATTTCGCACCTACGGTGAGTGTTGCCGCGAAATGCGGATTCTGATGGTCAGAATCCGATTTCGCACCTACGGTGAGTGTTCCCGCGAAATACGGATTCTGATGGTCAGAATCCGATTTCGCACCTACGGTGAGTGTTCCCGCGAAGCTTGCATTCCGATGGTCGGAATGCAACTTCGCCTTACCTTTGTTATGTTGACATAGAATTTCGATGCGCACCAAAAACCAAAGTTTGGATCGAACCTTTTCAAAGGCTCGCGGGGTGTTGGGGCTTTGCCCCGAGCAAAGCCCCGAGCAAAGCCCCGAGCAGAGCCCCGACTTGCGTCCGCAAAACGCAGGAGGAGTGAATTTTCCTCACCGAATTTTTATCACACCCGCCGCCGAGCGCCGTTTTGCCCACGGGCAAACGGGAAAGGAAAATGAAGAAAGAAAATGAAAAAGGAAAACTTACCGAACATCCTGACCGCTTTGCGCCTGTTTCTTGTTCCCGTATTTCTCCTGTTTTTCTTTTTGAACCGATGGGAGATATGCGCCGCGGTCTTTATCGTGTCGGGTATAACCGATGTTGCGGACGGATATCTTGCGCGCAAATTTTCGTGTATAACCGACCTCGGCAAAATTCTCGACCCGATCGCCGACAAGCTTACCTACGGCAGCGTTTTTCTCTGCCTTTTGGCGGCGGGACGGATACCGCTGTATTTCGTCCTTATCTTTTGCACAATTCAGATTTCACAGGGAATCGGCGCGCTGTTTTTGTACAAAAACAAAAGCACGGTCGTCAAATCGAACGTATTCGGCAAGCTTGCGGGCTTTTCGATGTTTTTGCTTTGCGCCCTGTCGCTGCTGCTTTATTCATCGCCGCACGGCTTTTTCGGCGTGGATATTCTCTGCGCCGTGACGGCGTGTTTTATGGCACTTGCCGGAATTTCCTATTTTCTTTGCTATATGAAAAAACCGCGAACCGAACAAAACGAACAATCAAAACCGTAGGATAAACGGAGGAGCCAAGCGTGATCAAATATTGTACCCGATGCAAAAAACGTGTCGCCGTTGTTTTTGTCCAAAAGCTCGACGGCACGGGCAAAAGCGAGACCGAAGCGTACTGTCTGAAATGTGCGCGCGAGCTCGGTATCAACACCGAACAAATCAACGAAATGATGGGACGGATGGGACTGGACGAAGAACAGTTCGACCGTCTGAGCGAAGAAATGTCGGCTTTTCCCGAGGATTTTGACGAGGATGCGCCCGACGAAAACGAGGACGAAAACGAGGACGAAGACGACGGGGACGAAAGCGATTCGCGCGCGCCGTCGCTCGATTTCGGTGCGATCTTCGGCGGAAAACGCGAAAAATCCGACGAAAAGAAAAAGAGAAAAGAAAAGGTCGATAAAAAGCGCAAAAATCTCGAGGCGTTTTGTATCAATCTGACCCGCCGCGCCGCCGAGGGCAAGCTTGACCCCGTGATTGGGCGCGAGCGCGAGCTGGAGCGCGTTTTGCAGATTCTTTCGCGCCGTCAGAAAAACAACCCCTGTCTCATCGGCGAACCCGGCGTCGGAAAGACTGCCGTCGCCGAAGCGCTGGCACAGCGTATCGCAGATGGAAAAGTGCCCCACCGATTGAAAAAATGCGAAGTTTATCTTGTCGATATGACCCTGATCGTCGCGGGAACGCAGTTCCGCGGTCAGTTCGAAAACCGCATGAAAGGGCTGATCGGAGAGGTCAAGGCGCTCGGCAACATTATTCTCGTCATCGATGAGATTCATTCGATCGTGTCGGCGGGTGACGCCGAGGGCGGAATGAATGCCGCCAACATCTTAAAGCCCGCTCTCTCGCGCGGCGAGATTCAAGTCATCGGCGCGACGACTCTTGCCGAATATCGCAAATATATCGAAAAGGACGCGGCGCTCGAACGGCGTTTTCAGCCGATCGTCATCAAAGAGCCTTCGATCGAAGATTCGATCGAAATTCTGCGCGGCATCAAAGAAAATTATGAAAAATTCCACGGCGTTCTGATTCCCGACGAGACGGTGCGCAAGACCGTTCTTTATTCGGAGCGGTACATCACCGACCGTTATCTGCCCGACAAGGCGATCGACCTTTTGGACGAAGCGGCGGCTTACGTCGCGCTTCGCAATCGCGATCTTCAGGACAAAGCCGAGGCGGAAGAAGAACTTTCCAAAACCAAGACCGACCGCGAAGCGCTGGAAAACGCCGAGGCGTCCGAAGAGGATGTCGAACGCTTCCAAAAGATCGCCGATTTAAAGGTCAAGGAAATTCAGCTTTCCGACCGCTTCACGGCGCTTTGCGAAAAATGCAAAAACATCACCGTCACGCCCGAGGACCTGGCGCAGGTGATCGAGATCTGGACGGGAATTCCCGCCGGCAATATTTCCGAAAACGAATTTGCCCGTATCGACAATCTTGCCGCACGGCTTAAAGACCGCATTGTCGGACAGGACGCGGCGGTCGACGCAGTGGCAAAGGCGATCAAGCGCAGCCGCGCCGGCATTTCCGCCAAACGCAAGCCCGTTTCCTTTATTTTTGCCGGACCCACAGGCGTCGGCAAAACCGAGCTTGTCAAGACCCTTTCTGCCGATCTTTTCGATTCGCCCGAAGCGCTTATCCGACTGGATATGTCGGAATTTATGGAAAAGCACGCCGTCTCGCGCATTATCGGTTCACCCCCCGGCTATGTCGGATATGACGAGGCGGGACAGCTGACCGAAAAGATCCGCCGCCGCCCGTATTCGGTCGTTTTGTTCGATGAGATCGAAAAAGCCCATCCCGATGTGATGAACATTCTTTTGCAGATCCTTGACGACGGCAGAATCACCGACGCGCACGGAAAAGTCGTCAATTTTGAGAATACCGTCATTGTCATGACCACCAACGCGGGGTCTTCGACGGGTATGAACGAAGCCGGCTTTTCGGGCAAAGAGGGTACGATCAGCCGCGACCGCATTCTGAATGCGTTAAACGCTTTTCTCCGTCCCGAATTTCTGAACCGCGTCGACGAAATTATCGTCTTTAATCAGCTCACCAAAGAAGATTTTGTAAAGATCGCCCGTATTATGCTCGCCGATCTTGAAAAATCCGTCGCCGAAAAGGGAATCACCCTCACGTATTCCGACGACGTTCCCGCCTATCTTGCCGACCGCGCGTTCAGCCTGAAATACGGCGCGCGCAACCTGCGGCGGCTCGTTCAGACCGATATCGAGGATAAAGCGGCGCAGGAGATCATTTCGCATTATGACCGCAAGATCAAAGAACTGAATGTCTCGGTCAAAGACGGCGCTGTTGTAATCACCTCAAAATAACCCCACCTACGGTGAGTGTTCCCGCAAAATGCGAATTCCGATGGTCGCGCCTGCGGCGAGCGTTTGCCGCCCCTGCGGGGAGCGTTGCCGTGAAATTGAATTCCGATGGTCGGAATTCAATTTCACCCTACCGTTGCTATGTCGGTAAAAATTTGATGCGCACCAAGGAACGAAGCTTGGGTCAAGCCTTCTCGAAGGCTTGCGGGGTGTCGGGGCAGCGCCCCGAC
>ENA-OUQF01000591-OUQF01000591.1-human-gut-metagenome-genome-assembly--contig:-NODE-591-length-26304-cov-4.990666_pt1 | contig 26304 bp, 28 predicted proteins | sample MGYA00237947_ERZ548826 | MGnify/ENA primary metagenome ERZ548826 (study PRJEB26490, sample SAMN05194701) | human gut metagenome | biome: terrestrial biome; feature: human-associated habitat; material... | reverse complement strand
TTGACACCGCGGACCATCGAATACTCAAAGCTGATGCGGCGGCCGGTCTCCTTCTGGTAGCGGCGGCAGGCCGGGATCAGCTGCTCCAGCGGGAACGCATCGTTGACCGGCATCATGCCGGAACGGGTCTTATTGTCCGGCGCATGGAGCGAGACAGACAGTGTCAGCTGCAGATGGCGCTTCGCCAGCTCGTCGATCTTGGGCACAAGGCCGCATGTCGATAGGCTGATGTTGCGCATACCGATGTTGACGCCCTCCGGGCAGGAGATGATCTCCAGAAAGTCCATCACATTATTAAAATTGTGCAGCGGTTCACCGATGCCCATTAAAACGATGTGAGAGACCCGCTCTCCGGAGTCCTTCTGTGCGGTGTAAATTTCCGCCGCGATCTCCCCTGCCGTCAGGTCGCGCACGCGGCCCGCCTGGGTGGAGGCACAGAAGCGGCAGCCCATCGCACAGCCCACCTGCGTAGACACACAGACAGTATTGCCGTATTTGTAGCGCATCAGAACGGTTTCAATACAGTTTCCGTCGGCAAGCTCCAACAGATATTTGACGGTGCCATCCTTGGACTGCTGGCGGCGGCGGATGGATGGCGCGGCAATCGTACACTGCTCCGAAAGAGCCGCCAGCAGGGTTTTGGGCTGGTCGGTCATCTGGGAAAACTCCGTCACGAGCTTCTGATGCAGCCACTTGAAAATCTGCTTGGCACGGAACTTCGGCTGGCCCAGCCCGACGATGTGCGCCGTCAGGGTGTCTAGCGTCATATCCGAGATACAGATTCTTTCACCCATGCGGGGGAACCTCCCTTATATAATAACGAGTTTTACTTTACTTTCGTTCCAGAATGGCGGCAAAAAAACCATCCGTTCCGGTTTTGTGGGGCAGAAATAGCGTGCCCAGCGGTGTGACATCTACGCCAGACAAGGTTATTTCCGGTGTCACAACACGAAAATCCGGGTTCGCGGAAAGAAATTTTTGCACCTGTGCCTGATTTTCCTGCGCATTCACTGTACAGGTAGAATACACCAAACGGCCATTTTCGGCAAGTGAATCTGCACCGTTTTGCAGGATTTTTTGCTGGGCAGCGAGCAGATTCTCTATCCCGTCCAAATCCTTGTAACGAATATCCGGCTTTTTGGCAATAACGCCCAAGCCTGAACAGGGTACGTCGCAGAGGACGCGGTCGAATCTCGGCCAATCCGTATTGTGCAGGGCGGCGTCATTTTCAACGGCCACGGCACAGGTGATGCCACAACGGTCAAACGCCTTCTGCAGCAGCGGCACGCGGGCGGGTACAAATTCGCCGCTGACAAGCTGGCCCTTGTTCTGCATCGCTTCGGCAAGGGTCAGGCTTTTGCCGCCCGGCGCTGCACACAAATCCAGTACCTGCTGGCCGGGCTGTGCATCCACACAAAGCGCGGCAAACTGGCTGGCCAGACCCTGTACATGGAAAAAACCTTTCTGAAAGGCGGCACTTGCGGCGGGCGAACCGGAAAATTCCACCGTCAGCGCGTGCGGCAGGGGCGCGGGCGTTACCGTATGCCCCTCGCTTTGCAGAAGGGCGGTCAGGGCGGCGTCACTTGTGCGCAGTGTGTTCACGCGGATGGTGGTTCTGGGCTTGTTGTAAAACGAAGCCGCCAAAGAGAAGGCTTCCTCCCCGAACTGCGCATAGAAGAGCTCGGCCACCGGACGTGAAAGGCAGTAATAGGTTGCCAGACGCTCCAGCGGGTCGGTAAAATCGTCTTCACAGACGCTGGACACGGCGGCGCGGCGCAGCACCGGAAGCGCCGTGTCGCGGTCGAGCAGTACCGTGACGGAGAGGAAGCCCTCCTTTTCGCCGCGGTTGATGGCGAGGATCTGGTGGTCGGCGAGCTTTGCGACGGGCTGGTCGAAGTCGTAGTACAGGCGGTAGACGGAGTCCTCTTCCTTCACCGCGAGACTGCGCAGGTGCCCCTGCCGCATGAGCAGAGTGCGCAGCGTCTTGCGGATGGCCGCGTCGTCCGAGAGGAGCTCGGCGACGATGTCATTTGCGCCCTGCAGGGCGTCGGCAACTGTCTCTACGCCCTTTTCGGGGTCGACGAAGTCTGCCGCGGCGTCCTCCGGACGCGGGCAGCTGCGCTCCTGCGCATAGAGCAGCTGCGCCAGCGGCTCGAGTCCCTTCTCGCGGGCGACGGTCGCGCGGGTGCGGCGCTTCTGCTTATAGGGGCGGTAAAGATCCTCCACCTCCGCGAGCGTCGCGGCCGCGTCGATGGCAGCGGAGAGCTCCGGCGTGAGCTTACCCTGTCCGTCGACAGCCTTTTTGACCTCCTGACGGCGCTGGTCGAGATTGCGCAGATACGTCAGGCGATCCTCGAGTTTTCGGAGGGTCGTGTCGTCCATCGCGCCGTGCAGCTCCTTGCGGTAGCGCGCGATGAAGGGGATGGTGTTGCCCTCGTCGAGCAGCTTTATGACGTTATCTATATGACTTTGCTCACGGCCAAGCTCGCGGGCGAGTATCTGATTTATCGTTTCCATGGAAGTCTCCTTTGCGTTAGTCAGGATATTATACCACAGGCTCTGCGGCATTGCAAAGAAAACAGCCCCGATGATAGCATCGGGGCTGCAGCAATATGCACTTACTTGAACGCGTAGAACGCGAGGGAGATTATCGAGGCCGCAAGGAGCATCACGGGCAGGCCGCGGAATGCTTTCGGCACGTAACGCTCGTTTATCTTCGACTTCACGCCGGCAAACAGCACCATCGCCAGCACGAAGCCGAGACCCGCGCCGAGCGCGGCGAACAGCGCTTCGACATAGGTGTAGCCCTCGGTGATGTTGTTCACCGCGAGCCCGAGCACCGCGCTGTTGAGCGCGACGAGCGGGAAGTACGCGCCGACGGGCTTGCCGGACTTGGCAAACATCGCGCCGAGAACGTATACGACCAACAGCACGACCAGCACGAATATCAGCGTCTCAAGATATTCCGCGCCTAGCAGCACAAGCAGCCGGTAGAGCGGCCAAGTGACAGCGGCGGCGAGCAGCATGACCGCGGCAACGGAAAAGCCCATCGCGGCGGAGCCGTATTTCCTGCCGCCGAGCACGGGGCCGACGCCGAGGAACTTCTCAAGCGCGTAGTTGTTGACGAGAACGCCGCCAAGCATTATCAGAAGCAGAGCTTTCATGGCTCATTCCCCCTCCTTCACGGTATCGCCGGAGAGACCGGCCGCGGCGCAGGCAGTGCCCTTGCCGGAAGTTTTCCCGCCGCCTAAAGCCTGAATCGCGGCGAGCAGGATGGCGAACACGACGAAGCCGCCGTGGGGCTGGAGCAGCGCGGGGATGTTATAGGTCTTGAAGAACGCTATCCCGTGACCCGCGAAGCTGCCACTGCCGAGAATTTCTCTGACCGCCGCCATCACGAACATCGCCGCTGCGAAGCCGAGGCCGGTCAGCAGACTGTTGACGATGCTCTTGCCGAAGCTGCGCTCCACGGCATCCTCCGCGCTGCCGTAGACCATGAGGTCGACGGCCACGACCGCGAGGTACACGCCGAGCATCTGATAAACGTTCGGCAGCAGCGCATTCATGAGCATCTGAACTGCGGAAACAACTGCGGTTATGATGAGGATATTTGCGCTCAGGCGGGCGCTCTTGGGAATCGCATTGCGCAGGGCATATATGAGCATATTCGACAGCAGCATCACTACCAGCACCGCCGCGCCCATACCGAGAGCGGAGGTGACGCTGGTGCTCGCAGCCATCGCGGGGCAGGCGCCGAGGAACAAAACCAGCACGGGATTTTCCGCTATTGCCGCACGGACATCGTTTTTCATCCTATCTCCCCTCCATTCTCATTGACTGCGGCGAAGGCCGCGAAGGCGTCCTCAGTCGCAACGCGTATCGCGTCGGAGCTGACGGTTGCGCCGGAGATGAGCGCTTCGTCGCCGGTGAAGCTGTCGCCGGTCAGACCGGTGAAGCCCGCCTTGTAGCTGCTCTCATCGAGCTGGTAGCTGGTGAAGTACTCCTTGAAGAGTATCAGCTCGTCGGCGGTCATGGTGACTATCGCGCCGTTATCGTCGATGACGTAGTAGATGACCATGGGCTCGTTGGAGTAGCCGTAGCTTCTGGAAACGAACACATAGCCCACGCCCTCGGCCTTATAGGCGCAGGTGACGGAATTGTACACGCCATCAAGGCTTATCGGGGTAACGTCGGAAGCGTCGGGCACAAGAAGCTTGACCTTGTTCAGGTCGCCGTCGGAGTGGGAGACGATGTTCGCCTCGGCGTAGGCCTTGGCCTCGGCGGCCATCGCGTCGTCACTGACTTCATTGCCGTCGACGTCCACTAGCTTCACGCTGCCGAAGGCGTTGCAGACGGCCATATAGGTGCTCTCGCCGCTCTTCATGATGAGCGCGAAGCCGGAGTCGTTCAGCGCCTTGAGGCTCTTTACGATGTAGGTGTACTGCCCATCGGCGATCTCCTGCTCCTCATACTGCGGAGTGCCGGTCGGGCTGACGATGCCGGGGTACACCTCGGCGAGCATTTCGACAAGGATCTGCTCGTCGCCCTTGACACCCGCGCCGATAAGTCCGTTGTCGATGAGCGCGGCGAAGCCGTCCGCGACAGCGTTCTTAAACGCAGTGGAGGAGTAGGTCACGCCCGCAACGAGAGACACGTTTGCAAGCGTGGAGTCCTGACCGAGGTAGGTCTGAGGATAGGTCTCCTTGCCCATGTCCTTGGTTTCGGGGTAGGCGGTCAGCTCAACGCCGGAGATCTTGCCCTCGGCGTCTATCGCAAGGGTGAATTCGATGGGCTGCTTGGTGTAGCCCTCGGAGGTGGACAGGCGCAGGACGTAGCCCATGCCGCCGGTCTCGCCGTAGATGCTCTGCACGCTCGCGGGGACGTTTGCCAGCGCGGAGCTGTCGGGATCGGCCGCATCGTAAAGCTGGTCAAAGCCTGCAGCGTCGGGCATGACGTCGTAGAGTGGGGCGAAGGCCGCCGCGCTGCCGTTTTCGGCGATGAGCGGAGCGGTGATGAAATTCAGTCCGGTCAGCAGCAGGACTGCGACGAGGACTATGGCGACAAGCGCCAGCACCGATTTGGAGAATTCTTTTTTATTTTCCATTTTTAGAACCTCCCAGCGGTTTGTTCGCGGTCAGTTTTTCAATGAACGGAGTTAGTATGTTCATAATGAGTATCGAGAAGGACACGCCCTCAGGATAGGAGCAGAAGTAGCGGATGATAAAGGTGATGACGCCGCAGCCGAGCGCGAACACGACCTTACCCTTGGAGGTGATGGGCGTGGTGACGTAGTCGGTTGCCATGAATATCGCGCCGATGAAGAGGCCGCCGGCCATCATCTCATACGCTGCCATGGTGATATCGCCGGTGAATATCAGGTACAGCACGAACACGCTGCCGACGAAGGCCGCCGGAACGTACCACTTGATGACCCTGCGGCACACGAGGTAGACATAGCCGAGCAGCAGAGCCGCGACGCAGGTCTCGCCAATGGCGCCGCCGCGCAGGCCGATGAACATCTCCCAGAGAGTCGGCAGGTCGGAGCCGCCGTTTCCGAGGACTTCAAGCGGAGTCGCGGAGGAGACAAGCTCCACGCCCGTGGGCTGCGCGCCGCCCGCGACGGCGGAGAACGCGATGAGCATGAATACACGCGCCGTGATGGCGGGGTTTGCGAAGTTGTGCCCCAGCCCGCCGAACAGGCACTTGACTATCACGACCGCGAACGCCGCGCCGATGACGCACTGCCACACGGGGACGTTGGTGCTGAGATTCAGCGCCAGCAGGAGGCCGGTGACTACCGCGCTCAGGTCGCCGACGGTCTGTTTGCGGCCGGTGACGAGGTTGAACAGGAACTCGGAGACGACCGCGCCGATAACGCATGCGGCCAGCACTGGAAGCGCCTTCACGCCGAAGATGACGACGGAGGCGACAGCTGCGGGCAGCAGTGCGATTATCACGTCGAGCATGATGCGGCGGCTGGAGTCCTTGGTATGGATATGGGGTGCGGGTGAGAGGATCAGATTTTCCATTGTGCTTCCCCCTTACTTCTTCTCGGCGCGGTCGGCCTTGACCTTGCGGACAAAGCGCTTCGCGTCGCGGTTATTCTGCACGAGAGGGCGATGCGCGGGACACACGTAGGAGCAGCAGCCGCACTCCATGCACATCTGAACCTTGCCCTTGTCGAGCAGTTCAAAGCGCTCGTTTTCGTCCTCGACCTCAAGCGCGGCGGCATAGGCGGTCGGGTTCAGGCCGAGCGGGCAGTTCTCGACGCAGCGGCCGCAGTGGATGCAAGGCGTCGGCTCAAGGCTACGGGAGTCCTTGCGGTTCAGGATGATGATAGCGTTCGTGGCCTTGAGGACGGGCTGCTCCAGCGAGTACGCGGGCTTGCCCATCATCGGGCCGCCGTACAGGACCTTGCCCGGCTCCTCTTTGAGGCCGCCGCAGTTCTCGATAAGATAGCTTATCGGCGTACCGACGGGGACGACGAGGTTCTTCGGCTCCTTGACGGCGGAGCCGTCAACGGTCACGCAGCGGTCGACCAGCGGCATGCCGGTCTCCATGTAATACGCCATCTTCGCAAGCGTGGTGACATTTATAATAATGTAGCCCAGCGACGCGAGACGCTGCCCCTCGCCGACGACGAGACCGGCGGCGTTATACAGCAGCACCTGCTTTGCGCCCTGCGGGTACACGCTCTTGAGGGGCTTGACCGTGACTGCCGGGTCGTCGGCAAACGCCTTGGTCAGCTTCTCGATAGCGTCGGGCTTGTTCTTCTCAATGCCGATGATGAATTCCTCAGACTCAAGATAGCGCTTGAGCAGTGCGACGCCCTTGACGATGAGGTCTGTATGCTCAAGCATGGTGCGATGGTCGCTGGTGATGAACGGCTCGCACTCCGCGCCGTTTACAAGCACGGTCTTGATGTGGCCGCGGCGGGCGGCGTCCAGCTTCGCCCACAGCGGGAAGGCCGCGCCGCCGAGACCTACGATGCCGCTGCCGCGCAGGGCGGTGAGAAATTCGTCCAGATTCTCGGCCTTGGGCGGAGCCATGGCGGGATCCTTCTCCATCTTGCCGTCGCTTTCTATGCGAATCGCGGCAACGCTGCGCCCCGGCTCGCTCTCATACTGCTCGATTGCCTTGACGGTGCCGGAAACTGTAGCGTGCACGGGAACGGAGTTCCGCCCCTCCTCGCGCGCGATCAGCTGGCCGAGATATACATGCTCACCGGCTGCGACGACAGGCTCCGCCGCCTGACCGGAATGCATGTTCATCGGCAGCAGTACCTCTTTCGGCGGCGCGACGCGGACGGATTCCATACCGGCGGTCGCCTTATAATGGGGCAGCTTCAGGGATGAAATGTTCTTTTTGAGGTTCATTTGACACCTACCTCCTTTTATTTGACAATACGGGCTTCAAGCCCCGATGTGTACCGGATGCCCCCGTCGGGGAATATCCACAGCACGTCCACGCCGAGCTTTTCGGCGAGGGCGAGGCCGTCCTCATAGCTCATGCAGAACAGCGCCGTGCTCAGCGCGTCGGCAAGGCCGCTGTCCTTCGTGACGACGGTCAGGGACTCGAAGTAATCTGCAGGGTACAAAGTGTCCTTATCTATTATGTGGTGGTATTTCTTTCCGTCTACCATGTAGTAGCGCTCATAGGTGCCGGAGGTGACGCAGGCCGTGTCCGAAAGATCGAGGCTGACGGCGAAGCTGCCGTCGGGATCCTGCGGGTCGCGTATGCCGGTGTTCCAGCCGCTGCCGTCGGGCTTTGTGCCGATGATGCGGATGTTTCCGCCGATGTTGAGCACGTAGCTCTCCGCGCCGACGGATTCGAGATATTCCGCTGCGCGCTCCGTGGCGTAGCCCTTGCCGAGCGCGCCGACGTCGAGCGAAGCTTCGGGGTCTGTGAGCCGGAGAGTGCAGTTTTCCGCGTCGATCTCAAGCAGACCGAAGCCGGTGTGCTCCGCGGCGGCCTCAAGCTCCTCCAATGTCGGAACCTTGGCGGACGCGGGGTCATTGCTCGCCGCCTCGCGGCAGTCGTGCCAAAGAGACAGCACGGCGCCCATGGTCACGTCCATCTCGCCGTTTGTCGCCTCGCACAGCTCCCTGGCGTAGAGCATGAAGTCGATGAGCTTCCTGTCTACCTTGACCGCTTCGCCGCCCGCGAGACGGTTGACGGTGCAGAGATTATTGACGCCGGAATACTCATGGTATATGTCGAAAAGCCGGTGATATTCGCCTAAAATACCAGAAACTTCGGCAGAACGGTCGTTAAACTGTTCTGCCGAATCTCCTGCATAGCTATATACGAAGGAGACGGTATCAAAATAGCTGAAGTAGCTCTTGCCCTGCGGCTCGACCTTCACGGCCTTGCCGGAGCAGGCGCACAGGCTAAGCGCAAGCGCCATTACGCAGATAAGCGCGAAGCCTCGCTTTATTGATTTCAATACCTTCATCTCCTAGGGGTGTTGATTTTGTCAGCGCGCGTAATCGGCTGCCTGAGCCAGAACTGCCATCATGCCGGTGATCTGCATGGTGCAGGAAGCGTACAGAGTCTCATCTGCGGTGACGGAATAGCCGTGGTCGTTCTGGGTGGTCTCTATTGCTCTGACCTCATCGGCGGTCTTGCCGACGGTGTAGTTTGCGAATGCCTGAGCCTGAGCATCCCACTCGGCGATAGCATTGCCGTAGGCGACCATGCCGTAGTCGGAGCCGAGCTCGCGCTTGGTACCCTTGAAGGTGCTGTCAACGATCTTGCCTTCCTTGTCGGCATTGACGACGGGCTGGATGGAATCGGTGATGGCGGCGAGGATCTTGCCGTCCGTGCCGACGACGGTGGCGCCGAAATCGGTGTACATCTTGACGGCTGCGGGATCGGTGTCGGTCGCGGGGGTGGACTCAGCGGCGGTGGTGATGGCGGCAAGGCCGAGTTTCAGCTCACCGGAAGCCTTGAAGGTCTGACCCTTCTCGTCGCTGCAGGCCTTTACGACAGCGCCGATGAAGTCTTCGATGCTGATGGAGCAGCTCGCATACAGAGTCTCGTCAACTGCGACGTTGTAGCCTTCCTCGTTGACCTTGGTCTCGATGCCGGCTATCTCATCGGCGGTCTTGCCGACGCAGTAGGCTTCGAAGTTCTCGGCCTGCTGGTACCACTCAAGGGTGGCGTCGGAGTACTTGACCATGTTGTAGTCGTCGCCCAGCTCACGCTTGGTGAGGAAGGTCTTCGCGGTGTCAACGGCACCGCCGGTGACGTCCATCTTGTTCTGCGCGCAGTCGAGGCGGCAGAGAACTATCTTGCCGTTCGCGTCGGTAACAACAGTGGCGACGGTCGCGTCGACCTGCGCGTTGTTATCGGAAGAGGAATCAGTGCTGACAACGACGCCCATGCCGAGCTTGTATTCAGCCTCGGAGGAGCCGCCGCAGGCGGCCATGCTGAGCATCATGCATACAAGGATGATTGCAGTAACAAATTTTTTCATATTGTTCTCCTCAATTTTCCCGCTGTACTTGAGCGGGCATTTTGTGTTTCCGAAGGGCGTTTTCCCTCCGTGCAATTCAACATTTTAACAGGATAAGGCCAAAATGTCAACAGATTAACAATATCTAACTGCCTTAAAACTACACAAATTTCGAGCAATATATCAGAATTATTGACCGTTTTTATCGTCATTATTACCAACGCTGGAAACGGGCAAATAAAAAAATCCGGCGGTGCGGAACCGCCGGATTTTTCCTCACATTAAACTCACAGATCGGGGACTTATTTCTGCAGATCCTCGCCGCGGATGTACTTGCCCAGCGGCTTCCACAGGATCCAGCCAATAACCGCACAGAGCAGCATGTCGAGAACCATGTAGCTGCCGTTGTAGAGCGCGGAGTAGAACCACGGAGTGGTCATGGTCATGCCGAAGAAGGTCTCAGGCATGTACTCGCCCCATACGAACACGCCGGTGAGGTAGTGCACGAGGAAGCGCGCAAAGCCGCCGACGAGAATGCCGTAGTAGAAGCCGTAGTGGTTCTTGTGGAAAAGTCCCGCAAGACCAAGCACGGAGAAGGCGAGAATGTAGTCGCCGACCATGGACTGCCAGCCCCATGCATATGCGCCGTCAAGCAGGAGCTGAAGGACGCTGTATACTATGCTTGCCAGCATACCGGGGCCGAAGCCCCAGCGGGCGCAGTACAGGAATATCGGCAGCATACCGATGGTGATGGAACCGCCCTGCGGCAGCTCGAAGAACTTGAGATAGCCCAGCACTTGCGCCAGAGCGACCATGATGGCACCCTCGCAGAGCGCGCGGAGCTTGAGATGAGATTTGGTTTTCATGTTTCTTTCCTCCTAAATTGCGATTTTGTAATTTGGGGAAGCAGAATATGAAAAACCGCAGGTCCTTAAAATAAGAACCTGCGGAAAATTGCAATACTCTGTTTCCTACGCCGGCATTATCCGGATCAGGTTCCAGGGTCCGGAGCCTCCATTGGCTCCATCTCAGCCGGAAATATCCAGCCCCCCTTGTTAAATTACAATGCGAGTATATAGCTGCCGCCGAAATTTGTCAAGAAAAAAGTTTACTTCAGCAGCTCGGCCTTGTCGATGATGAACTGACGCAGCCATTCTCCGGCCTCGTCGTTTTTCAGCGCGAAGTCGATTATCGCTTCGAGGTAGCCCTTGAGGTTGCCGGTGTCGTAGCGTCTGCCCTCAAAATCGACGGCGCACATCGGCTCGTGGAGGCACAGCTCCTTCATGCCGTCGGTGAGCTGTATCTCGTTGTTGCGGCCGGGAGCGGTGTGCTCCAGAATGTCGAATATCGCGGGGGTAAGCACGTAGCGGCCGAGGATGGCAAAGTTCGAGAACTTCTCCTCAAGCGTCGGCTTCTCGTTCATGTCGCCGATCTTGTACACGCGCTCGGAGAGCTGCTCGATGAGCTTGACGGAGGAGTACTTCGTGATAAGCTCGTCCGGCACCTCGCGCACCGCGACGGCGCTGCAGCTGTTGGCCTCGGCGGCCTCGACAAGCTGCTTGAGAACGGGCTTCTCGCTGAGCATGATATCGTCGCCGAGGAGCACCGCGAACGGCTCGTTGCCGACGAAGCTCTTCGCGCGCCATACGGCGTGGCCGAGACCCTTCGTCTCCTTCTGACGCAGGAAGAACACGTCCGCCATGTCCGCGACTGCGCGGACGGTTGCGGCCTCGTCGCTCTTGCCGTCATGGATCAGGCGCTCTTCAAGGTCGGGCGCGTAGTCAAAATAGTCCTCGATGGGGTTCTTGCCGCGGTTGGTGATTATGAGTATCTCCTCAACGCCCGCGGCCACCGCCTCCTCGACGATGTACTGAATGACCGGCTTATCAACCAGCGGAAGCATTTCCTTCGGGATACTCTTGGTGTTCGGGAGCAGGCGCGTACCAAGACCGGCGGCGGGGATTATCGCTTTTCTGACCTTCATATACGTCTCCTTTCGTTTCTTGCCTATGGTTTAGTCATTTAGTTTTATTGTAAATTCTCTGAAGAATTTCAGCCCGGGGAGGTAGTACATCATCGGCAGGCCGATGACGAACAGCACCGCGGCCTCGCCGAGCCCGACCTGCGCGGCGTTGAGCGCAAAGGCGGCGGGGTGGGAGAATATGTTGAGGCCGTTATAAGCGCTCGTTATCACCGCGCCGACGACGACGGCGTTGAACAGCACCGGCATCAGGCAGGCCAGAATTTTCCTGCCTAGATCATGACCGCGGCGGCCTATCTCGGCGGTTATCAGCGCGGCGGCCAGCGTTGCGAGCGAGCCGAAAACTATGTCGAATATGTTGCCTGTGAGCAGGTTTGCGATGATGCAGCCGCCGAACAGCCCCCACGCGGTGCAGGGCATGAAAAACGGCAGTATGCACAGCGCCTCGGATACGCGGAACTGTACCGCGCCGTAGCTTATCGGGGCGAGAATCATTGTTAGCACGGCGTAGCATGCGCCGACGACCGCGGCTGTTGCGAGTTTAAGTGTTGCTGTTTTCTTCATTAGAATCCTCCGAGTTTTTTGCCATGCGCGCCGCCGTCTCTTCACGGCGGTGCAGAGAAAATTCGCAGCCGCAGTAGAGCTGCCTGTAAAGTCCGTATTTTTCACTGAGTTCTATCGATCGGTTTTCACCGTCGCGCTTCTTGAAGTCCGACGGCAGCCAGCTCACGCCGACGGCGCGGCCTATCTCCTCGCCGATGCCGTTTATGAGCACCGCGTCCTTATGGCGCGACAGCGTCAGCGTCGTGCAGAAATAGTCGAATTGATAGTGCTTGGCGAGGCGCGCCGTTTCCAGCAGGCGCAGCCTGAAGCACTCGGCGCAGCGCTTGCCGCCCTCCGGCTCGTTCTCAAGCCCCTTTATGCGCGCGTAATAGTCGGCGCTCTTCCATGGCTCGGCCAGCACGCTGACCTTGTCCGCCAAGCCCATGCTCTCGATGAGCTGCACCTGAGTCTTGAACCGGCGGTCAAATTCCTCCTTCGGATAGATATTGGGGTTGTACCACAGCAGCGTCACGTCGAAATACTGTGTGAGATATTCCAGCACCGAGCTGGAGCAGGGGCCGCAGCAGCTGTGCAGCAGCACCCGCGGCATTCTTTTGCCGCGCTTCTGGATTATACGGTCCAGTTCCTTCTGATAATTTCTGTTCATAGCGTGATTGTAACACCTCGCGCCAAGATTGGCAACATGTCATTGACTTTATAGTAATATTTAATGTATATTTAAGATATAAAGATTCCGGAGGGAAAACCATGGACAACCGCACCAGCAAACAAAATTACTATCTTGATATAGCCGACTCCGTTCTGGAGCGTTCCACCTGCCTGCGCCGCAAATACGGCGCGATAATCGTCCGCAACGACGAGATAATCTCCACCGGCTACAACGGCGCGCCGCGCGGCCGCCGCAATTGCAGCGACCTTGGCCGCTGCACACGCGAGACGCTGCGCATCCCGTCGGGCGAGCGCTATGAGCTGTGCCGCAGCGTGCACGCCGAAGCGAACGCGATAATCTCCGCCTCCCGCCGCGATATGATCGGCGCGAGCATATATCTCGTCGGCCGCGACGCGCGCACCGGCGAGCTGCTGCACGACGCGATGTCATGCTCAATGTGCAAGCGCCAGATAATTAACGCCGGCATAGACCGCGTCATAATCCGCACCGGCGAGACCGAATACATAACCATCCCCGTCAGCGACTGGGTCGAGAACGACGATTCGATATTTGAGTTGGTATAGATATCATCCAAGCATCACCATCGCGCCCGCGGCGGCGAAGCAGTCGGCCAGAATATCCGCGAGCTCCTCTTCGCTCTCGCGCCTGCCGCGCCTGAGCCATGTGGCGAGGATGCCGGTCATGACATAGCCGGTGTTCGCAGCAAAGTAATCGAGCCGTGCTTCGTCCATGCCCGGCAGCTCCTTCGAGCGGAGCAGCAGCTTTTTCAGACTCTCGGCCAGGATGTCCGCCCGTCCGGTGCGGACGAGGGCTTCCAGCACAGCGGCGTTATTGAACCAGTAGTGGAACACCCTGATATACACCGGCGCCCCGCTTTCTGCCGCGATCTCGTCAAAGCCGCGGTCGCACAGCAGCGCGAGCACGTCCTCAAGGCTGTCGAAATTCCGGTAAAAGGTCGAACGGCTGACGGTCGAGCGCCGCTGCACGTCGCTTATCGTTATCTCGCCGAGGGGATTTGTTTCCAGCAGTTCCAGCACCGCCGTGCAGATAAGTTCGACCGAGCTTTCCGCGCGCTTATCATGCTTGATGTGGTACATTTTTTCTCCTTTTGTTTCATTCGTTGCGGGACTATTGTATCACAAATGCTTTTGGTGTACAATGCAGACAACTAATTTTATAAATAACAAAGGAGCGGTAAACATGAGCGAAAACGTGATCTTCTGTTTCTCCGGCACAGGCAACTGTCTCGACATCGCAAAGAACATTGCAAAGCGCATGGGTGACACCGATATTATAATGATGCGCAAGGCTCCCGCCGTGACTGACGTGAGCGCCGCAAAGCGCGTCGGCTTCGTCTTCCCGTGCTACGCGGGCGGTCTGCCCGGCGATGTGGAGAAGTACGCCAAGACCATCAAGGTAAACCCCAAGGCATACACCTTCGGCGTTTGCAGCTACGCGGGCTATATCGGCTGCGGCCTGTATAAGCTCAACAGCATCATCCCCCTGACCTACTGGGCGGGCGTCTCCCACCAGTGCTCCTGCATCTGGCTCTTCCCGCACACCCTTATGATGCCGCCGATTTCTCCGGAGAAGGCGCAGAAGCGTTCCGAGGAGAAGGCGATACAGATCGCGATCGACGCGCTGTCCTTCAAGCGCAGAAAGCAGCCGCCGAAGATGAGCGTCAATGCCGTCGAGAGCGCCGCGTGGCCGCTGCTGTCCAAGCTCAAGGGCCGCAAGCTCAAGGTGAGCGACGCATGTATCGGCTGCGGCCAGTGCGCAAAGCTGTGTCCCAAGGGAAACATCACCATCGTTAACGGAAAGGCCAAGTTCGGCAAGGACTGCATCCAGTGCCTCAGTTGTCTCCAGTACTGTCCCAAGCAGGCGATATCCATGGGCGGCGCGACCGAGACGCGCGAGCGCTACCATAACCCCAACGTCACGCCCGACGAGCTGACCCGCAGCATCATCCATTTCGACTGACCGGCGCGGAAAGCTCCGTTTCCGGCATTAAAAATCGAATTTTTGGTTGACAGAACCTGATGTTTTAGTATATAATAGCCACTCGGCGGCAGTTGTCGCCAAGTGGCTATTTTTATATGTCAACTACTTCGGGGCCCGGCCCGATGTTGAGTATTACACCTGAAAGGAGTGCATATCATGCTTCGTACTTATCAGCCGAAGAAGCGCCAGCGCAAGAAGGAGCACGGCTTCCGCAAGAGAATGAAGACCGCGAACGGCCGCAAGGTTCTCGCTCGCCGCAGAGCAAAGGGCAGAGCAAAGCTCAGCTACTGATCACACTCGTGAAACAGGTCAAAGCATAATATTTTTAGGGCGGAGCGATCCGCCCTTTAGGTGTTTATGCATGTTTGACGAAGTATAGCATGGGAGAAGTGTCTCTTTGAACATCAGATGCACGCTGAAGAAAAACAGCGATTTCAGACGCTTATATTCCAAAGGCAAAAGCGCAGTAACTCCGTTCATGGTGGTCTACTGCCGGCGAAACGGCCTTGACCATAACCGTGTGGGCTACACGGTGTCTACAAAGCTGGGTCATGCCGTCGTGCGCAACCGGGTGCGCCGCCGCCTGAGGGAAATATACCGGCTGAATTCGCATCAGCTCAAAACCGGATGGGATATCGTTATCGTCGCACGCAGCCGCTGTGTCGGCGCGGAGTATTCGCGCATGGGCGCGGCATTCATGGCCGCCTGCGAAAAGCTGTCCCTCAGACGGGAGGCGAAGCCGTGAAGAAATTCATGCTCGCCGCCATCCGCTTTTATCAGCGCAGGATATCTCCCGCGCGTCCGCCCTGCTGCCGCTTCATCCCGACCTGTTCGCAATACGCGCTTGAGGCGATCGAAAAATACGGCCCGCTCAAGGGAGGCTGGCTGGCCTTGAAGCGCATCGCGCGCTGTCATCCGTTCCATTCGGACGACTATGACATCTATGACCCCGTGCCCTGACGGGATCTACCCCTATCTACACACATTTAAGGAGTTACTATGTGGGCGATAATCACTAAACCGTTTGCATGGCTGATGGTCAAGCTCTATGAGCTTACTGGCAACTACGGCGTCGCCGTCATCCTCTTCGCACTGGTCGTCAACCTTATCCTTTCCCCGTTCATGGCCAAGAGCAAGAAGAGCATGATGCGCCAGACCCGTATCCAGCCCCAGCTTCAGGAGCTTCAGCGCCGCCATGAAGGCAACCCCCAGAAGCTCAATCAGGAGATGCAGAAGCTCTACCGCGAAGAGGGCATCCACCCCATGTCCGGCTGCCTCTGGTCTCTTATTCCGTTCCCCATCCTCATCGCGCTGTATGCCGTCATCCGCCAGCCCATCACCCGTATGATGTTCGCTGCGGAGAGCGTTGTCACCACGCTTCAGGACTATTTTGTCAGCGCAGGACTTTACACTATCCCCGCCAAGGCTGACGCCTATGCGGAGATAAAGCTCGCAAACCTCGCCCATCAGCATTGGGATGAGATCCAGACGGCTCTTGCCGGCAAGATCGACGGACTGATGAATATTGACTTCAGCTTCCTCGGTCTCAACCTCGGCGACCAGCCGAAGTGGAACTTCTTCTTCAACACCGACTGGAGCGATACCTCAGTTTGGCTGCCCGCTCTGGGACTGTTCCTTATCCCGATCGTTTCCGCGTTCCTCTCCTGGGCCTCCATGAAGATCAGCAATGCCATCAACCCTACCCCCTCCGCAGGCGCCGCCGGAGATCAGGCCGCAGCTACCATGAAGAGCATGAACATCGTCATGCCCCTCATGTCCATCTGGATCTGCTTCGTCATGCCTGCCGCAATGGGTATCTACTGGATCGCAAACAGTGTGTTCGGCATCATCCGTGACTACACGCTGACCAAGGTCTACAAGAAGAAGCTCGACGAGGAGGACAAGATCCGTCAGGCCGCTCGCAGCGCCCGTGAAAAGGAGCTGGAGGCAAAGCGTCTGGAGACCGAACGTCTCCGCGCCGAAGGCAAGACCGAGAAGAACGTCAACACCAGCAAGAAGAAAATCCAGGCCAGTGAGAAGCAGAAGAGCGACGAGCGTAAGGCCGCCCTCGATAAGGCGGAGCGCGCCGCGCGCCGTGAGCGCCTTGGCATAAAGGAAAATGAGAAGCCCGCCTCTCAGGTCGGCAACCGCCGCTATGCCCGCGGCCGCGCCTACGTTGAGGATCGCTTCGAGCATCCCGAAACTGCTGAAGAGGCGACGATTGCCGCCGCGGCCGAGTCCGAAGGCGCAGCCTCCATAGACGAGACCGTCGCCGAGGAAGTGCTCGTCAGCGAGGACACCGCGCTTCAGGCCGAGCAGAACACCGAAGCGGAAGCCGAAGCCGCCGTGGAGGAGACTCCCGCGGAAGAGCCCGCAGAGGACAAAGAAGAATAACAGGAGAATTACGATATGATCAAAACTTTGGAAAAGACCGGCCGTACCGAGGACGATGCGATAAACGCCGCTCTCGCGGAGCTGGGTCTTGACCGCGACGACGTATCCGTGGAGATCCTCGAACGTGCCAAGTCCGGATTTTTGGGCATCGGCGCATCTCCTGCGGTCGTCCGCGTGAGTTACGAGGCGGAGGATGAACCGGCGCCTGCCGAGGAGAACGTGGTCGTTGAGACGGTCGAGGTCGAGGTCAGCGCTCCGGTGGTGGATGAGCCTGCCGACTATGCCGCAGTTCGCCAGTTCCTGACCGGCCTGCTCGATCGCATGGGCGTCAAGGCGAACATCGCCATTTCCGCGCGTGATAACGGCGGGATCAACGTTGAGCTTTCCGGCAGCGGCATGGGCGCGATAATCGGCCGCCGCGGCGAGACGCTCGACGCGATACAGCACCTCACAAACTACGTTGTCAACCGCGGCAGCGAGAAACATCTGCACATCAGCGTTGACGCCGAGAATTACCGCAGCAAGCGCGAGGAATCCCTCACCAAGCTTGCCGAGAAGATGGCGGAGAAGGCCATCAAGTATAAGCGCAGCATGGCTCTTGAGCCGATGAATTCCTATGAGCGCCATGTCATCCACACCGCGCTTCAGAATTACGAGGGCGTTACCACCAGCTCCACTGGCGTGGAGCCGAACCGCCGCGTTGTCGTGTCCTATGTCAAGCCCGAAGGCGGGAACAAGCCGCAGAGCCGTGAATGGGCCTGACGTCCGTATAAAAACACTGGAGGAATAACAATGTTTGAAAAGGTTAAATCCGTTCTGGCACAGCAGTTTGAGCTTGACCCCGAATCCATAACCATGGACACCAACCTTATTGACGATCTGGGCGCGGACTCGCTGGACGTTGTTGAGCTTATCATGTCCCTTGAGGACGAGTTCGGCATCGCCATCTCCGATAATGATGCAGCTCAGCTCTATACGGTCGGCAGGATCGTGGACTATCTCGAAAAGCTTCAGTAATTCCCGATCAAAGGCATAAAAAATCTCCGGTCATCCGACCGGAGATTTTTTGCTTAATATTGTCGAGTTACTCGGCGTCGTCTATTTCCGCAAGCTCGCGCGCGATCGCGCCGACCTTGGCGGACAGATCCTCCTCTGAGGGGCCGGAGCCGTCGCTGTCCATCAGCCCGCAGAGAAAGTTCTGCCAGTCGTCGTCCAGCGCCTCGATGCTCTCAAGCTGACGCTCGCGCATGCCGGAGTACAGCTTTTCCGCCTGCCGCACGCAGTATTCCTGCCGTTCGGCGGCCTCGGCGAGAAGGTGCTCCTTCTTCTCCTGTGCGGCGGCGATTATCTGCTTGGCCTTCAGGCGGCTGTCGTTGAGGAGCTTTTCGCTCTGGACGCAGGCGTCGGATATGATCTGCTGGGACACGGTTTTCGCGGAGAGTATCGCGTCGCCGATCTCCTCCTTGCGGCTGCTGAGAGATTCGAGCTGCTCGCGCAGGTTCCTGTTTTCTTCTTCCAGACGCAGCGCCTGCTCGCGAATATCCTCCAGCACGGCGTTGACCTTGTTGGCGTTATAATATTTTTTCTTGACGACGTCGATATTGATGTCGTCAAAATATTTTTGATCGAGAGCCATTTTTATCTCCTCGCATTTGGAGTTTTATAGAAGAATTATAACAGAATCGCGCAGAGTATTCAACATAATATAAATTTATATTTTGAGATAGCCCTTCAGCACCTTCAGCGTGTTGTAAACGCCGTCGAGATGGCTGCGCTCGTAGCCGTGGCTCGCGTAGACGCCCGCGCCGATAAGCCCGTGGCGGATGTCGCAGCCGGAGCCGAGTGTGGCCTCCACGTCGGAGCCGTAGTGCGGGTATACATCGACCGCGTAGTCCGCACCCTCGGCCTTTGCGGCGTCTATTAGCTTGCCGACCACCTCGTAGCTGTAAGGGCCACCGGAGTCCTTCGCGCAGATGGACACCTGTCTCTCAGTGCACTGAAGCCCGTCGCCGATGCAGCCCATGTCGACGCTTATCGCCTCGGTCACGCCCGTGGGAACGGAGCCTGCGCCGCCATGGCCGACCTCTTCGTATACGGTGATGTGCGCGTAGACGCGGCGCTCAGGCTTCGCGCCGGTGTCCTTCATGTATTTCGCAAGGCCGAGCAGAATGCCAACGGAGAGCTTGTCGTCCAGGAAACGGCTCTTTATGTATCCGGATTTTGTTATTCTCGTGCGCGGGTCAAAGCACACGAAGTCGCCGACCTCGACGCCGAGCGCGCGGGTGTCTTCGGCGGACTTGACGTCCTCATCCAGCACAAGCTCGGTCGTGTCGAAGCTGCGCTTGGTGTCGGCGAAGTCGCCGTTGACATGGATGGAGGCATTGCAGAGCTGGAGCGTACCCTCGATGACCGCGCCGCCGCGGGTGTACAGCCGCGCGTTCTCAGTCTCGCAGTTTGCGGCGCACAGCCCGCCGAGATTAGTCAGGCGGAGGCGGCCGTTGCTCTTGATCTCGGCCACCATTCCACCGAGCGTGTCGGTGTGAGCCTCGAGCAGCAGCGCGTCGGCAGCATTCTCGCCGTCGAGTTCGATGAGCACGCCGCCCTTTTCTGTGATGCTTGCAGTGTAGCCGAGGGCTTCAAACTGAGCCTTCACCCATTCTGCGGCCTTCGCGGTGAAGCCGGTGGGACTGTCGATACCAAGCAGTTCTACGGTTTTTGAGGCCGCGTAATCGGAATAAGTTTTGTCCATAAGTTATGATCTTCTTTCTTTATATTTACAGCTTATACTTGAAAAAACCGTAATTTCTGATTATTATAATTTATAGCTCAGAGAAAATCAAGGAGGAGAAAGCCATGGCCGCCCATACCGATCCAAAGCTTCAGAGACAGGTTATCTATTCAATCTATGTCCGCAGCCATACGCCGGAGGGAACCTTCCGCGCGGTGATTCCCGATCTTGACCGCATCAAGGCGCTGGGGACGGATATTATCTGGTTCATGCCCATTCATCCCATCGGGGTAGAGGGGAAGAAAGGCAGTCTCGGCTGTCCCTACGCGAATCGCGATTACCGCGAGGTAAACCCTGCGTACGGCACAATGGAGGATTTCCGCGCACTCGTGGACGAGATACACGCGCGCGGCATGAAATGCATGATAGACGTGGTATATAACCACACCTCGCCTGATTCCACGCTGTTTCGGGAGCATCCGGAGTGGTTCTACCACGGCGCGGATGGGCGTCCGGGCAACAAGATAGGCGACTGGGCGGATGTTATTGATCTCGACTACGGCAAACGCGAACTGTGGGATTATCAGATAGAGTCGCTCGTGATGTGGGCAGGGATAGTCGACGGCTTCCGCTGCGATGTGGCGTCGTTCGTGCCGCTGGAGTTCTGGCTGGAGGCGCGCGCCGCGGTCGAAAAGGTCAATCCGGACTGCATATGGCTCGCGGAGACCGTGCATCGGGGCTTCGGCTGCTTTGCGCGCAGGCAGGGGATATATTCCGCGCTGGACTATGACGAGTTCGAAGCCTTCGACATCGAATATGAATACGACGTGCGCGAGGCCTTTGACAAATATCTGCGCGGGGAGGCAGTGCTGAGCTATTATCTCGACATGCTGAATTTCCAGGAAGCTATCTATCCCGCAAATTATAACAAGCTGCGCTTCCTTGAGAACCACGATCAGCCGCGTATATGCTCGTCCGTGGAGCGGGAGTGCGATCTCGTGAACTACACGGCGTTCCTGTATTTTCTCAAGGGCACGACCCTGATATACGCCGGACAGGAGTTTGAGAACAGCCATCTGCCGAGCCTGTTTGAGCGGGAGCCGATCGACCGCGATACGGGGCGCGATATGAGCGCGCTGCTGGCGCGGCTGCATGGGATAAAGCGCCGCTTCGGCTGCGCGGACTACTTCGTCGCTTCGGCGGACGACGAGCACAATATCGCCGTGCTCGAACGCGGAGGAGATGGGAAGCGCTTCTTCGGCGTGTTCAGCCTGCGCTCCGAATGCGCGGAGGTAAAGATCGAGGCGCCGGACGGCGAATACGAGAACCTTATAGACAGCTCGCGCGTCACGGTCAAGGACAGCCGCATAAGATCCGATGGCCGGCCGATCATATTTGAAGCGTGAGCAGTTGAAATATAAAAAAGCTCCCAGCGGGATGCCCCGCAGGGAGCTTTTGATTCAAGCCTTTTTCTGCTTTGCCAGCGCTTTTTCCATGAAGCGCTCGGCGTAGATGATGCAGCGCTGGTGACGGCCTTCGCCGATCAGCTCTCCGTCTGCATATGCCTTTACCTCGAAGGTCAGCATACGGCGGTCGATCTCGACCAGCGTGCTCTCCGCGTGGATGTGCGCGCCGATCGGGGAAGCCGCAACGTGCGAGACCTCAAGGCGTGTGCCGACGGTGCTCTGTCCCTCTTCGAGATAGGGCTGCACCAGTTCTCTGGACGCCTTCTCCATCAGCGCTATCATGCTGGGCGTGGAAAAGACCTCAAGCGCGCCGCTGCCGACTGCGGCGGCGGTATTCTCATAGACGACTACCGTTTCGGCAGTGCCCTTTATACCAAGCTCCATAGAATTCCGTTCCTTTTACTTGATGTATTTTTTCATAACCTCCGCGAGGCGTTTCACGCCCTCGACGATCCTGTCGTCTGGCATGTTGGAATAGTTCATGCGCAGGCAGTGGAAGTTGCCGCCGTTGGGGAAGAAGCCGTCGCCGGGGACGAACGCAACGTTGAGCGCCAGCGCGTCGGCCGCCATGTCGCGGGTGTTGACGTACTCCGGCATCTCGACCCATGTGAACAGGCCGCCTTCGGGGCGGGTGAACTTGGCTTCCTTCGGGAAGTATTCATCCATGGTCGAGATCATCAGGTCGCAGCGGTGACGGTATGTATCGCGGATCTTCTGGACATGCGCGTCGAGATCGAACATATCGAGGTACTTGGAGACGACCATCATGGAGACGGTGGCGGTCTGAAGCACGGCGGCCTGCGCGATGAGCGTCATCTTGTCGAATATATCGGAACCGCAGCATATCCAGCCGAGACGGTAGCCGGGGGCGAGGATCTTGGAGAAGGTGCCGAGGTAGATCACGAGATCCTTGGTGTCCATCGTCTTGAGTGCGGGCAGGAACTCGCCCTTGAAGCGCAGCTCGCCGTAGGGGTTATCCTCGATAACGGGAACCTCATACTTGTTCACGACCTCCATGAAAGCCTTGCGGCGCTCAAGAGACCATGTGCGTCCGCTGGGGTTCTGGAAATCGGGGATGACGTAGATCATCTTCACGTTTTCGGTGGTGGCGAGGATGCGGTCAAGCTCCTCCATTATCATGCCGCCGTCGTCAGTCGGGACTTCGACGAACTTCGGCTGACAGGGCTTGAACGCGCTGATAGCGCCGAGGTAGGACGGGCTTTCCATCACGACCACGTCGCCGGGGTTCAGGAAGAGGCGCGCGCAGTAGTCCAGACCCTGCTGGCTGCCCGCAGTTATCATTATGTGGTCTGCGTCCGTGTGGATGCCGTTTTTTGCGGCGAGGCGATCGGCGATCTGCTTCCTCAGGGGCAGGTAGCCCTCCGTGGGGCCGTACTGAAGCGCGGCGCGGCCGTTCTCGTGCAGGACGGCGGCGGTAGCGGTGTTGATATCGTCAACAGGGAAAAGCTCCGGCGCGGGCATGCCGCCGGCAAAGGAGATGACTTCCGGACGGGCGGTGAGCTTGAGCAGCTCGCGTACGTCCGAGGCTTTCAATTCATTCATTCTGTCTGCATAATTAACCATTTTTCTGCCTCCTTTATGATATTACACTTTTTACGGTATATTTACATTAGCATAAAACAGCGGTTTAGTAAATACCCAAAGCCGCGAAAAAGCTTGATATTCCTGACATTGTTTTGTCAATCGCCGCCGCGCGGCTCAACCCATGTATTTCAGCACCGCGACCTGCGGTTCGGAATCGTGGTCAATAATTATGCTGTTGGTTTGATAATAATGTATCATTTCGGGCGCTTCAAAGTAGTCCGTGAAAGCGTCGATATGCTCAAGCCGCCGTGCGCCGCGGTTGCCGTCGCGGTAGTGCATGGGGATGATGACCTTCGGGAAAACCTCTTCCGTCAGCCGCCATGATTCCTGCGCGGGAAGCCCGGTGCAGCTGCCGGCGGTTATCATCAGCGCGTCTGCGCCGAATATGCGCCCGATCTCGCCGCTGTGGAGTTGGGTGCCGACGTCACCCATGTGGACGGCCTTCAGCCCGTCGACCTCAAGAATGTGTATCAGGCACATGCCGCGCATGATGCCGCATACGCTGTCGTGCGACACCTCAAGCGTGCTTATCTCGAATGGGCAGTCCGACTCCGGACGCCCCGACAGGGTGACGGCCTCGCGGCAGTTATGGCCGTAGTGCTCGTGGCTGATGAGCAGCTTGTCGGCCTTGAGATGGAGTTTGGGGTAGCCCGCGGTATAGTCGGCGTTGTATGGGTCGATAACGACGGTATAGCCGTCGTGAGTTATTGAAAAGCAGGCGTGGCCGTGCCATGTTATTTTCATCTTGCAGCCTCCTAGTATCGGTTGACAAGGGCAGATACGGTTTTGGTGGGCAGAAATGCGCCCATACTTCTTCAAAGACCTTGACAACTGATACTAAATTTAACAATTTAAATTAGAAATATGAAATGTATAATAGTACAGCGTGCGGCGCATTTCAAGCCCCTGCGCAAAATTTTTGCTGCGCTTGCAAGAACCGCGGGAAACGGATATAATAAATCTATAATATGAATTTCGGAGGAGCGGCATGAGCAACTCTTTGATAAACGAAAAATCCCCATATCTGCTTCAGCACGCGGAGAACCCAGTGGACTGGTATCCGTGGGGCGCGGCGGCCTTTGAAAAGGCGCGGCGGGAGGACAAGCCGGTGTTCCTGAGCATCGGGTATTCGACCTGCCATTGGTGCCATGTGATGGCGCACGAATCGTTCGAGGACTTGCAGGTCGCGGAGGTGCTGAACCGGTACTTCGTCGCCGTGAAGGTGGATCGGGAGGAGCGGCCGGACGTGGACGCGGTGTATCTCCGCGTGTGTCAGGCGCTCACCGGCGGCGCGGGCTGGCCGCTGACGATCATAATGACGCCGGAGCAGCAGCCGTTTTTTGCGGGGACGTATCTGCCGAAGAACGGCGTCGGCGGGCGGATCGGGCTTTTGCAGCTGCTGCGCGCTGTGGCCGGAAAATGGAGCGGCAGTAGGGAAGAGCTGCTGCGCGCGGGACGCGACGTCACGGCGGCGCTGCGCGCGATGCCGCGGACGGAGCCCGCGCCGCTGAATGAAGAGCTGCTGAAAAAAGCCGCGGGGCAGCTCGCCGCGAGCTATGACGCCGAATACGGCGGCTTCGGCAGCGCGCCGAAGTTCCCCTCGGCGCATGACCTGATATTCCTGCAGCGCTACGCCTATCATACCGGAGACAAGGCCGCGAAGGAAGAGCTTGAAAATACGCTGCGGCAGATGTACAAGGGCGGCATATATGACCATTTCGGCGGCGGCTTCGCGCGGTATTCGACCGACCGCGAGTGGCTCGCGCCGCATTTTGAAAAGACGCTGTACGACAACGCGATGCTTGCGCTATGCTATACCGAGGCGTGGCAGAACAGCCGCATGGCACTGTACCGTCAGGTCGCGGAGGCGACGCTGGATTACTGCCTGCGCGAGCTGCGCGCGGACAGCGGCGGATTCTACTGCGGGCAGGACGCGGACAGCGGCGGCGAGGAGGGCGCGCACTATCTCTTCACCCCAGCCGAGGTCAAAAAGCTGCTCGGCGAGGACGACGGGCGGCACTTCTGCGAGTGCTACGACATCACCGATGAGGGCAATTTCCACGGGAAGAGTATCCCGAATCTGCTGCTGAACACGCGCTGGAACTTCGTCCCCGAGGGCTACGCGGAGTTCCGCGAGCGCCTGCGCGACTACCGCGCGGAGCGGACGCCGCTGGCGGCGGACACCAAGCTTCTGGCCTCGTGGAACGGCCTGATGCTCATGGCGCTCTCCCGCGCAGCGCGAGCTTTCGACAGCAGCCGGTATCTCGCCGCCGCCGAAAGGCTGGCGGAGTTCATGCGCTCAGGCTTCGGCCTCGGCGCGGATATGCGCGCCTGCGCATACGGCGGGGAGACCCGCTTCCCCGCGCAGCTTGACGATTATGCGTTCAGTGCGCTGGGCTTCCTTGAGCTGTACCGCGCGAGCTTCGACCCCGTGCATATAATTTCCGCCGCGAAGCAGGCGGAGCAGATAACCGCGCGCTTCGCCGCCCCGAGCGGCGGATTCTACCGCACCGCGCAGGACGCGGAGCGGCTGATAACGCGGCCGATGGAGGTGTTTGACGGCGCGATGCCGTCCGGCAACAGCGCGGCGGCGCAGCTATTTGTGGGCCTGGCGCGGCTGACCGGCGAGGAACGCTGGCGCGCGGCGGCGGAGAAACAGCTGGAGTTCATGGCCGGATACGGCGCGGAGCAGCCCGCGGGGATGGCCTTTGCACTGTGCGCGATGATGGAGCTTATCTACCCGACGAAGGAGCTTGTGTGCGCGGCGGCGGACGAGGAAGAGCCCGCCATGCTCGCGGCGGTGCGCGCGAAGTATGCGCCGGAGCTTGAGGTGCTGCTGAAAACCCCGTCCTCGGCGGAGACGCTCGCAGCGGCCGCGCCGTTCACGGCGGACTGCGCGCCGCGCGGCGGAAAGGCGCAGTTTTATATCTGCACCGGCGGCCAATGCAGCCTGCCGGTGACGGAATGAAAAACCACAGGCATCACGTTTTTGCCGTGATGCCTGTGGTTTTTGTTATATCGCTCAGTCAACGAGAGCTTCCATCTCGTCGACAAGCTCGCCGAAGAGCTGGAGAGCGGAGTTGACGGGGGCGGGGCTGCTCATGTCAACACCCGCTATCTTCAGCAGGCTGATAGGATCGGTGCTGCTGCCGCCGGAGAGGAACTTCTTATAGTCCGCGACCGCGGGCGCGCCCTCGGCCAGAATGCGGTTCGCAATTGCGACCGCGGCGGAGAAGCCGGTCGCGTACTGGAACACGTAGTAGTTGTAGAAGAAGTGCGGGATGCGCGCCCACTCAAGCGCGATGCCGTCGTCGGAGACCATGTCGGGGCCGAAGTAGAGCTTGTTCAGCTCGTGATACTTCGCGCAGAGCGCATCGGCGGTGAGCGCCTCGCCGCGCTCGGACATGCGGCCCATCTCAAGCTCGAATTCCGCGAACA